>ERZ772956.290-NODE-290-length-40534-cov-5.646607_pt1 | contig 40534 bp, 39 predicted proteins | sample MGYA00580683_ERZ772956 | MGnify/ENA primary metagenome ERZ772956 (study PRJEB29015, sample SAMEA2738077) | human oral metagenome | biome: human oral; feature: human-associated habitat; material: saliva | place: China | collected 2212 ... | reverse complement strand
AGGTACGCATGTCCTGCCAGACGATCGCGTTGTAGACGGGCTCGCCGGTGTTCTTATCCCACACGACGGTGGTTTCACGCTGGTTGGTGATGCCGACGGCTGCCAGTTGGTGACGGTTAATTTCCGCCTTCTGCAGTGCATCAGCGACGACCTGACGCGTGGTATCCCAGATCTCGATCGGGTTGTGCTCAACCCAACCGGGGTTCGGGAAGATCTGGGTGAATTCCTTCTGTCCGACAGAGACAATCTCACCGGAGTGATTGAAGATGATTGCTCGGGTCGAAGTCGTACCCTGGTCGATTGCCATGACGAATTCTTTAGTAGTCATGAGTTTCCTTTCGAAAGTTGTGTCACGTCGTTGTGTTTACTCAGACAAGAACGAGGAAGTAGAGGACAGTTCCCAACACAGCACCCACGATGGGGGCGACGACGGGAACCCACGAGTATGCCCAGTCGGAGCCGCCCTTGCCCTTGATCGGCAAAATTGCGTGAGCGATACGGGGGCCGAGGTCACGAGCGGGGTTGATTGCGCATCCGGTGGGGCCACCCAAGGAGTTACAGATGACGACGATGATGAGGGCAACGCCAAGCGGGCCAATCGCGGTTTCGGTGTGACCGGAAACGAAGACCCACAGGACCAGGACGGCAGTGCCGATGGCCTCAGTGACGCAGTTCCAAGCGTAAGAGCGAATCTCGGGGCCGGTAGAGAAGACACCGAGCTTCAGAGCAGGATCGCAATCCTCATCGAAGTGCTTCTTGAAGGTGAGCCAGCACAGGACAGCACCGACAAATGCGCCGAGGAACTGGGCAATGATGTATACGGCAACATTCGAGCCGGTGACAAGAACAGCTCCAGCCTTTTCTGCCGGAACGCCGTTGAGAGTCTGGCTGGGGTCAAAGAGGTAGGCGACAACCTTTGCAATGGTGACTGCGGGGTTCAGGTGTCCACCGGTACGGAAAGCGACATAAACACCTGCAAATACTGCAAGTCCCCATCCGAAGTTGATCATGAGCCAACCGCCACCCTTGCCCTTGGACTTGGGGAGCAGGTTCGTGGCAACGACGCCAGCACCAAGGAGAAGAAGCACTGCAGTTCCAAGGAACTCAGACCAGAAGACCTGTGCCGTTGTCACCGGAATTGAGGTGTCAAAGGCTGGGAGAATTGTTGCGAGCATATTTCCCTAACTTTCTCCGTCGCGTCTTCGCGACGGGGTCATTGGCGGGATCTCACCGCCATGCAAGTGCCACCAGACCACCCTCATTCGAAGATGCGCTGTGGATCACGTTTAGTATCTCATTTATTGCCCTTCACCCCAAATAGATGAACGTTTGTTCATGTATTTGGGTCAACCTGTGGACAAGTACATCATTTGGAGCCCACTTCGCCTATAGGCAAATTGGTGACTAAACAGCTACAAGTGCGTGCTTATGGATGGCATACTAGGAAATGTGACAATACGTGATGAACAGGCCCACGAAGCGGCCTCGATGTATTACCTGCAGGGGCAGACGATGGAGACCATCGCCCGCCACCTCGGTGTTTCACGTTCGTCTGTTTCACGCCTACTGACCTACGCTCGAAACTCCGGTCTGGTGCGCATCTCCGTTGCTGCGACCCCAGGAAACCGCGGTTCACTCTCGGGCCAAATTAACGAAATATTTGGAATTCGAACATCAGTCGTTCCCGTTCATGACATTCACACGGAAGTGAATCGGCTGCACAATGTTGCACGAGTAGCCGCTGAACGCCTTGTGGATATGCTCAAGCCCGGAGACACTCTTGGAATTGCATGGGGTAACACGACCTCCGAAGTCACCCGATGCCTACCCCGAGTGAATCTCCCTGGTTCAACAGTGGTGCAACTCAATGGCGCTGCAACTGCGACAGAATCGGGTGTCCCCTATGCGGATGCCATTATTTCTCGCGCAGCTACTGCTTTGGGTGCCCGAATGGTTCACTTCCCCGTCCCTGCTTTCTTTGACTTCGCAGAAACAAAGGAAGCACTGTGGCGTGAACGTTCGGTTACCTCTGTACTTGCGACGATTGATTCGGCGAATGTCGCGCTCTTTGGAATCGGCTCACTTTCTGCCCGACTCCCATCGCGCGTCTATTCGGGAGGCTTCTTGGATCCCGATGAAATTGCGCATGCGCAAGAAGACGGCGTTGTTGGGGATGTCTGCACGGTCCTTCTGCGTGAAGATGGATCGACAGACATGGATCTGAACAAACGCGCATCTGGGCCAAGCCCGGCAACGCTACGGAAGATTCCCCGTCGCCTGGCCGTGGTGGCAGGTGCATCCAAGGCACTACCGCTACTGGGAGCACTCCACGCCGGTGTCATCACCGATCTTGTTTTGGATGATGGCGCTGCGCGTGAGCTCCTGGATTTGGTTCGCCACCGCACCCACGCCTAGCCCACACCTGTGACGCTTGAACACTGCGCTTCCAGGTAGTATCCACCAGCGCTAAGGTGCACTCTCTACATATAAAGGCGGCCGGCCTCGTCAATTGACGAAAGCCGGCCGCCTTTACGTACTCAGCCCAAGCGCTTCACCAAGGGGAAGGGGATCGTTTCACGGATTCCCTGTCCGGTCAGCACCATCAGCAGGCGGTCAATTCCCATGCCCATGCCACCGCAGGGCGGGAAGCCCTGCTCCATGGCAATAAGGAAGTCCTCATCCAAAACCATGGCTTCGGGATCACCATTGGCAGCTGCCAGAGCCTGCGCTTCAAAACGCTGACGCTGAACGACGGGATCAGCGAGCTCGGAGTATGCCGTTGCGGTTTCAAAACCACGAACATACAGGTCCCACTTCTCAGTCAGCCCCGGACGTGAACGGTGGTAACGGGTCAGCGGAGAAGTATCCTCGGGGAAGTCGTAGACGAAGGTCGGTGCCCACAGCTTCGAGGCAACGAGCTCTTCGAAGATATCCTCGACGATCTTGCCGTTGACTGCATAATCATCAACCTCAATACCGATCTGATCGGCGTACTTGAGCAGCTTTTCACGAGGCGTATCCACCGTGATCTCTTCACCCAAAGCTTCTGAGGTCGAGCCATACAGGTCGATGTGGTCCCAATCGCCCGAAAGGTCATACTCGGTGCCGTCAGCAAGAGTGACGATTTCCTGACCTTCGGGAAGATCAAAGGCATCGCGAGCAGCCTGCTGGATAAGGTTTCGGGTCAGAGCAGCCATTCCGTTGTAGTCGGAATAGGCCTCGTAGGCCTCCAGGGAGGTGAATTCGGGGCTGTGAGAGGAATCCATGCCTTCGTTACGGAAGTTACGGTTCATCTCGAAGACGCGATCCACGCCACCGACGACTGCGCGCTTGAGGTAGATCTCGGTAGCAATACGCAGATAGAGGTCCATATCCAGCGCATTCATATGCGTGATGAAGGGACGTGCCGAAGCGCCACCGTGGATAACTTGGAGCATCGGAGTCTCGAGCTCAATGTAATCACGGCGGAAGAAGTTCTCACGAATGGAACGGTTCACCGCAGCGCGGATACGGATCATATTGCGCGCAGCAGGACGGGTGATCAGGTCGAGCTCGCGGCGACGGATTCGCTGATCTTCCGAAAGAGTAACTTCTTCGCCCTCCGCGGTCGTCCACGTCTTCGGCAAAGGACGCAGCGCCTTTGAGGCAATTGCCCACGAGGCGTCAGGTGCGGGAAGTGCAGTCGGGGCCGCGTCGTAAGCAGCTTGGGCCTCGGGAGTCACTTCAGCCGGGGTGGCGAAGATCGACAGCTCACCGCGCTTGGAGGAAATCACGCGACCGTGAACATAAAGGAAGTCACCCAAGTCAACGTCGTTTTTGTACTGAGCCAGCGACTCCGCACCAACCGAAGCGGCAGAGAGCATCACTTGGATCTTGTTGCCCGCACCATCCATGAGGGTTGCGAAGCAGAGCTTTCCACCGTTACGTGCCAAAACCACACGGCCAGAGAGAGCAACGATATCGTCGGTCTCTTCACCAGCTTCCAGATGGCTGTACTTTTCACGGACCTTTGCAATGGTCGTGGTGATAGGAAGCTTCACAGGGTAGGCGGGAATCCCTGCCTCCATGAGGCGTGCACGCTTGGCAGCGCGAATTTGTACTTGTTCAGGGGTATCGTCAACAGGCGAATCAGTCATGACTTCAATGGTAGCGAAAGTCAGCGATTAGTCACGCCCATGCGTATGAGCGGATTGAAATTCACACACCCGAACTCTTCAAGCCCAAGCTTTGGGCGTGGGGCGAAGAGTCAGGAACCTGTCCCAGAGCACTCCCCTCTTCGATAATTCGATTCTGCGCATCAACGAAAACGACACTGGGCGTTACAGAGCGAATCTGAGATTCGGGGACCTGGGCATAGGCCATGATGATGACCAAATCATCCAGGTTCACCAGATGCGCCGCGGCTCCATTGAGCTGAATGACGCCACTTCCGCGCTGACCAGCGATTGTGTACGTCGATAGGCGTGATCCGTTGTTCACATCCGCGATATCTACTTTTTGGCCTGGAACAATATTGGCCGCATCCAAGAGGTCTTCGTCGATGGTAATCGAGCCAACATAATGCAAATCGGCTCCAGTTACTCGTGCACGGTGAATCTTTCCAATCACCATGGTCCGAGTCATTTCACTCATGGCGTGCGCCTCCGGCAAGAGAAATAACGACATCCGCGTTATCGATCAAGCGAGTCGCTCCGACCCGCGCGGCAAGAAGAATTCGAGCGCGCAGGCTCCCCTGCGTTGCCGCAGCTTCCAGCGCCTTTTCACGGCTTTCCTTGTCCACCTGTTCTGCGGCGCTTCCCGTCCCTGCAAGCAGGGTGAAATCATCATCATCCACGATCGCAACGTAATCGGGAACGACTCCCTCTTCGGCCTCGAGAACGGAGGATGCAGCACGCAAAACCTCGTCAAGAGGAACACCCAAAGCCGCTGCAGCGCGGGCCTCGTCAATCGCACGCGACAGGGAACGCGCGTGCACGCGTTCTTCCTCACTGAGGTACTGATTACGCGAAGAAAGCGCAACACCATCGCTATCGCGAACAATCTCAACGGCCTGAATGCGCACGGGCATATCCAAGTCACGAACAAAAGTGCGAATAACTGCCAGCTGTTGGGCATCTTTTTGACCAAAGAGCGCAACATCAGGACGGATCAGATTCATTGCCTTTGAGACGACCAGGGCGACGCCGGCAAAGTGCGTCGGGCGGGTTGCGCCTTCAAGAATGTGAGCAACCGGACCAGCATCAATACGGGTTGTTGCAGGAGTTGGGTAAGCATCGGTAACGGAAGGAGCCCATACAAGATCAGCACCCACCGTTGACAGTGCCTCCATATCGGCATCCAATGTGCGCGGGTAGGCGTCGTAGTCCTCGCCCGGAGCAAACTGGGTGGGGTTCACGAAGATTGTGACGATGACATGATCGGCAAGCTCCTGTGCCTGCCGGACAAGCTCAAGGTGCCCTCGGTGGAGCGCTCCCATTGTCATGACCAGCGCGCGCGTCCCCTCAAGTTGGGATAGTGCTTGCGCAAGTTCTTCTCGGGTATGCGTCAACTGAGGCGTAGAGTTCATATGACTTATTTTCGCCCGAAAGGCCCCCGAAACGCCATTTCGCGGGGGTCTAACGGATCACTTTTCACCCATTTCGCGCACGGCTGCGCGGATTTCCGAGGCCACCTGAGAGCTGATTCGTCCCTCAAATTCCAGTAGGTCAACGGTGTGCAGAGTCATTGCCGCGTAGGTCGAGCGTGCATCCTCGAGGCGGTGTGCCCACTGGCCCTCCCCCGCCAAGTTTTCTTCCTTGGCTTTGATTTCTAGAACGCTCAGGTGCTCGCGAATTGTTCCGACATCGCCCCGCGGGATGGGGCCAGAAACCCCGCGATCTCCCGCTCGCAGCGCGCGATCTAGTGCGGCCTCGCACAGGGGACGCAAGAAAGTTCCCGGATCCTCAATTCCAACGGTGGAGAGGATCTGCTTAGACTGCGCGACTACAGTGGCAAGGAAATTTGCACCGTGATTCAACGCAGCGTGGTAGACCCCGCGATCTTCCTCCGCGATCTCAAAAGGCTCACCACCCATTTCAACGACTAGCGCTTGGGCAATGGGCAAGGCAATTGCTGGAGCAGTCACTGCAAAGGGTGTCCCCACCAAACGTGGAACGTCAACAGAGGTCCCCGTGAAGGTCATTGCCGGATGAATTGCCAAGGGAATTGCCCCCACACCCGAGGCGGGGCGCAGAATATCAATTCCGTGCGCCCCCGAAGTATGCACAACCAGTTGCGAGGACTGCCAGGCACCTAATTCAGCCAGCCCCTTGACCAAACCTTCCAGCTGGTCGTCGGGAACGGTCAGAACAACCATCTGACAACGAGAGACAATCTCTTCTACCGAAAGAATGGGAATCCCCGGTAACAGAGCATCGGCACGCTCCCGCGATTCCTCCGAAGAGGCACTCACCCCAACAATCGTATGTCCAACCGCGCGCAGGGCCGAGCCGATCACAGGGCCAACATGTCCCATGCCGATAATGCCGATATCAAGTCGACCGCCGCGCATATTCCGCCTTTGCTGTGGTGTCTGATGGATGGCCGTGAGCGACAAGCCGCGTCTGAATCCGCGCCCCCAGATCGGCGCTATCTTCGCAGCTGCGTCATTGGATATTAACCGTGCATCCCATTTTCTACGCGCAGCATCCATTTCTCAGGAGGCTCGCTGGCGCGGTTGGCCTGCCCCTCGATGAGCAAGGTGTAAATATCTGCACTTGCCTGCGAGGCATCTTGATGCTCCGCAATCATCTTGAACGCACCGGGAACCACATCCATATGCAGGCTCGCCACACCCAGTTTGCGTTCTAACGGACCCGACTGCACCCGAACCGACTGCAGACGTGCAATAGGCGCCCACAGGCTCTTCCAATTCAACCAACCATCGCGGATAACGAATGTGGTCCGCGTGATTGCTCGAGCGCGGCGATGGTAGGCGAAGGGGTCCAAACAGCGCGCTCGAGGCGACATCTGCACAAAGCCCTGCCCGCTTCCCTTTCCCGCGAGCGCTGCCTCGATAAAGGAAGGAACATCGTCAACACCCAGATCGTTGAAAACCATCCACAGTGCAAATTCAACGTCTTGGCGCGTACCTACAGGAATAAGGATGTGGGAGCTCTGCTGTTGGTTCGAGTCAGTGTCTTTCGCGCCGTAACCGGCCTGAAGGATGCTCACGCGATACCACCCCAGAAAACGCCAAAAGAAGGGCTGTTGAACCTGAATCGCGTGGATACGCCTTGGCGGAATGGTCTGCGCGCGCGTACTGAGCAAACCGCGTCGCACGCGGATACCGTCGGGGGAAATCGCTAGGCGGAAGTTGGCCTCGGAGGCAAAACGATTCCACTGCACACCGACGATCGACATTGCCACTGAGAGGAAACCACCCAATGAGGCAATGGCAACGACGATACCCTCTTGAACAGCGGCAATGCCTCCTGCAACGAGGAATACAATCAGAAGCAAAATGGCTGCGATATTGCCCAAAGACAGCATCTGAGATCCAAGCAGGCGTCCCATCGAGACCTGATAAAGCTCGCGTTCGGGTGCAACCGGGATTGAGGAAGGCGCATAGACCTCTCCGGTATAGCTGTAGTTTGCAGGAGTTTGCGAGGCCACGGGCTGGCTGGGCGCGTAGGGATCTGCCGTTGCAGCTGGGTACCCGCTCTGGGCGGGAGTATAAGGAGACTGAGGTATCGTCCCGATTGCCGAGGTCTGGGAGGAGGTTTGCGCCTCTACCCTCAGCCCTGCAGCACGAGCAAGTATTTCTCCGCGCAGAGCCTCAAGTTCTGAGACCTTGAGATAACCGATGGTGATGTTGGACGAGGAGCCACCAGCAACTTCAACATCAAGCTTGCCCAAACCAAGAATTCGTGCAAGGACCGGCTGGGAGATATCAACGGCCTGAATACGGTCCAAGCGCGCATGGCGCTGCTGACGCTTAAGAATCCCGCGGCGCGACCACACTGCGGTTTCCGTGACTGCAAAGGCCAAGGACCACCACTGGAGAAAAACAAAACCAACCAGGACGGCGATGACAATCAGCGCGCTCCCCGCCAAATAAAAGAAACGCTCCGAAAGGAAAGAAAGAAGATACTCAGAGCGCAGCATTTCCTGAATTTCACTGAAATTGCGATAAGTAACCAGGGCAAAACCTGCCACCAGGATTTGCCAGATCTCCAGAAGAGGCGTGATGACGTGGACGCGGCGCCACAGCGAGGGATCAACCCCTTGGTCCGCTGCATACACGTGTTGAGAAGAACTCATGCTCACAGCCCTGCCATCTCAGCGCTTCCACGCTGGGCGAGTTGGTCGCGCAGACGGGCAGCATCCTCAGAGGGGATCCCCTGAACAAAGGCACGAGTAGAGACCGAGGCCGTATGAATGATCACAGTGGAAATACCGAAGAAGCGAGAAACAGGGCCTTCTGAAATATCAACGTACTGAATACGGCCGTAAGGAACGATTGTCATCGAGCGGAAGAAAGCACCTCGACGAATGAGGAAATCATGCTCACCTTGCGCCCATGCGAAATTACGTACTTGCCGGCCGATGATCCACATCATGTAGAGCCATCCGGCACTTAATCCAGCGATGATCCCAAAACCCCACTCTCGTGGAAAATCTGGTGCCATGACCATGCCAACCGATACCGCAGCAACACCGATGACAAAGTAAACACTGACGTTCAGCCGCCGCACCACGGCAAGCGAGCGTTTAACCGGATTAAAGGTCACGCCTTGGGGTTCAAAAAGACTTTGCGAGCTGGATTGAGTCATGCTTGCATTATCTCCCTTTCAATACCTTTTTCATGCGGATTCTCAGAAAAACAATTTCACACAGCAGGCATTCAGGATACGTTCAGCTATCTCACTCAAAATGTTGACTATGACGGAATTTGAAAACACTGGAGAAGCACGACTTCTTGTCGTTGACGATGAACCAAATATTCGCGATCTTCTGGCCTCATCTCTGCGATTTGCTGGCTTTGATGTCATTACGGCAGAAGACGGAGCATCTGCTTACCACCAGGCTCAGGAAGAACGCCCCGACCTGATCGTTCTGGACGTCATGCTCCCCGATATGGACGGCTTCACAGTGACTCGTCGCCTGCGCGATGCAGGTATCACTATCCCCGTCCTTTTCCTGACAGCTCGCGATGATATGCGCGACAAGATCCAGGGCCTCACCGTCGGCGGCGACGATTACGTCACGAAGCCTTTTGGCCTCGAGGAAGTCGTCGCACGTATTCGTGCCGTTCTGCGCCGTACGCTTGGCGAGAGCGGCGACGATGGCAAGCTGCGCGTCGCTGACCTTGTCATCGACGAAGACGCACACGAAGTCACTCGCGCTGGAGTACCGATCGACCTGTCCCCCACCGAGTTCAAGCTTCTGCGCTACCTCATGATCAATCAGGGACGAGTCGTTTCCAAGATGCAGATCCTCGATCACGTCTGGGAATACGACTGGGATGGCGAGGTCGCAATCGTCGAATCCTATATTTCCTACCTGCGTCGCAAGCTGGCCGTCGAAGGCGCCAGCGGCGAGCTCATTCACACCAAGCGAGGCGTTGGATACATCCTTCGAGACGATAACTAAAAAATGTACCCACGCGGTGTAGTACGCAGATTCTGGTCGTCACGTTCGTTGACGGCCAGAATTGTTGCGCTCACTGCACTTCTTCTCTCCCTTGGACTTTCCCTTTCAGCAACGGTGATGATCGGCCTCTTGCAGCGCCACCTCATTGCCCAAGTTGACGACCAACTCTCATCAACAGTTCTGTCATTGGCCCCCAAGGCCATTGAGAACCCCCAAGAGCTTGCCCAAGAGCCCAACCTCCCCACCCTCTACTACCTCAACATCCAACGAGCCAACGAAGAAGACGTCACGCTGCTCTCGGCCTCGACACGCGACCACGCAGGTAAACCGCTGATTCCGGAGCTTCTCAAGCCAGGTCAATCCGCGCAGACGGCTACCGGCTGGACTGACCCCGTTACTGTCGAATCAACGAAGAAGGGATCTACATGGCGCGTGATTATTGTTCCCATTACGCGCAGTGGCGATATCACCCCAACGGGCAGGCTCACCGTCGCGCTTCCGCTCAACGACGTAAAATTCACCATTCAAAATATGGCTGGATACGTTGCGACGACGGCAATTGCGATCATCGCCATCGGCACCGGCCTGGCGACCTACCTAGTCCGGCGCGCGCTTCTTCCTCTGCGCGGAATCGAGACGACTGCTGGGAAGATCGCCGCTGGCGACCTCACCCAGCGTGTTCCATTCGCTCCGCCTTCAACGGAAGTCGGTTCGCTTTCGAACTCATTGAACTCCATGCTGAGCCAGCTGGAGCAGTCATTCGCAGCGCGCGAAGAATCTGAGCGCAAGATCCGTCGCTTCGTTTCCGACGCTTCGCATGAACTACGCACTCCTCTAGCCGCAATTTCCGGTTACTGCGAGCTCTACTCAATGGGTGGTGTTCCGGCAGAGCGCACCGGCGAAGTCATGGGGCGCATTCGATCCGAATCAACTCGCATGGGTTCATTGGTTGAGGACCTTTTGACCTTAGCTCGCTTGGACGAGGGCCGGCCGCTAGAAATCGTGGACGTTGACGTGATCGCGATGCTTCGCAATGCGCGCTTTGATCTTCAAGCCCTCGATCCCACTCGCCAGGTCAAGATTCTGGGGATCAATGACCAGCCGATTCCACAAGCCGTATGGATTCAGGCCGACCGTGACCGCCTGCAGCAGGTGCTCACAAATATCATCGGCAACATTGTGCGTTATACCCCGCGTTCAACACCGGTTGAGATTGCGGTAAGTCAGAATCCCACTTCTGTTCTGATGGAATTTAGGGATCACGGACCTGGAATTGCGAAGGAAGACTATGAAAAAGTTTTCCAGCGCTTCTATCGAACAGAAAGCTCGCGTGCCCGCTCGCTGGGTGGCTCCGGATTGGGCCTTTCCATTGTGTCCTCAATCATCTCGGCACACGGCGGTCACGCACAGCTGGCAAAGACCACGGGCGGTGGTCTTACCGTCAAGATCGATATGCCAATCGTGCAGTCCAAAGAACGCATGAAGGCGTAAACTGACGAAATTCGGTCTTCGCCACTTCCTTTCCACGTCGAATGTCTTGCGAATCTCAACTACCAAAGCACCACTGTTTTTCCTTGAGAATGACGCAGAAAACCGCTGGGAATTAAGTGATCACGCGCTGCATGGCCTCTGCGAATCCTTCGCTGAGAGGGGAAGCTCCGTGCCAAGCGCCCAAAAAGTGGCTAGCATTGCCAAGTAACATTGTCAGACTAGGAGTGAGCGCGCATGGGTGCCGATGCACCTCAGTGGCTTTTTAGTTCCTTCGTGGACGCGATGCAAGAAATTGGGGCAGGTGCTCCGATTCCCCTTCTGGAGGCTGAAGCTCGCGATTTGATCTCGCGCTGGAATGCCAAGGGACGAATCCTTCACAATACCCGCCATCTCATCAAGACTTTGGCGCGTATCGACGAGATTGCCTCGACAGCACACGATCCTGAAGTTCTGCGGGTTGCACTGTGGTATCAAGGAGCGGTTCTTAACCGTAGTTTCGATGTTTTCCAACGCGGAACCGACAGCGATGAACAAGAATTCTCTGCGCTGTACCACGCACGTTCTCGCATGGAGACACTGGGGCTGAGCGAAGACGTTATTTCTCGCGTTCAAGAGCTTATGATGGCGCTTTTCACGCACCGCGCAGATCCTTCTGACATGGATGCTCAAGTCCTCATTGACGCCGACTTGGGAATGCTGGCAGCTAGCCCTCAGGACTTTAAGCGCTTCCGCGAATCATTGCGCGAAGAATACCCTGATTTGTGCGATACGGATTACGTACGTGCACGCCGCCTGGCAATTAAGAAAATCTTGGCGCGCGAGCAGATCTTCCACTCGCCCCTTGCACTTGCGTGGGAGGAAAGCGCACGAGCTAATCTCGAGGCCGAAAGCGCCAAGCTCGCCCGAGTTCTCAAAGAATGCGCCCCCGAGGCTGATCTTGATGAGCCCGAAGAAGATTTTGGGTCAGAGGAACACCACGAGACGCTCTCATCGGATACTCCTGCTTCTGGAACGATGATTATCCGTCGTCGTCACCTCAACATTAAGAGTCATGCTGAGCCTTTCGACCATGTCGATACCCCGAATGTTCCCGGCGAGTCTTCGCCTTCCGCTGTTGTTGAGCTTCCGAAGTCAACCCTTTCCGTTGATTCCGATGAGTTTGCCACTGACGAGGCCGCTGGCGCACCTGTGACGCCCGCTCCCCTTGGCAGTGGGGCTGAGGCTTCAGTCTCCGCTCAGAGTCCTTCCAATGCCGCCTCCGATGCTGCAGAAGAGGCAGCAGAGAATTCTGCGCCCACATCACCGACGCTTCCCCCCGAAAACACTGAGACACCTGCTCTGGGGATTCCAAGCGGAGAGGCAGCTCCCACGCCCTCTGGCATGGCAGAACCTTCTTCTCAACAGGTTTCTCTGCCCAGCACCGTCCACACCCCTCTGCCGGGTGTTGCAGCAGAAAGTCCTTCGCGTAGATCTGCTGTTGATGATGACGACACTTCTTCTTTGGAGTCAGCGTTGGATGACTTGGACATTCCAACTCCTCCCCCACTGTTCTAAATCCTTAAGGTTGAATCGTCGTATTCATCCACCGTGTCAGATTGAACCGTTTTTTGCACAGATCACCTCATCTGCACGGTGACGTCATTTTTCTCTTCCTAGGCTGTGAACACCCATTCACCCAGCCTAGGAGGGCACAATGACCGCGTTTTCCGTCGACTCCGCACACATCGCTTCATGCGCCTCGCGGATCCAAATTACCTGCGACTCAATTCGAAGCGAAGTCTCAGCACTCATGAACGAATTACTGGCGCTTAAAGATACTTGGCAAGGCGGTGCCTCTGCGCAATTCTCCGATTCTGTTGCTTCCTGGCAGCTCACCCAAGCTCAAGTTGAAAGCTCCCTAGACCAGATCTCAGGCTCCCTTTCACATGCGGCTCAGGTCTACGCAGATGCGGAAGCACAGAGCATAGGACTCTTCGCGCATTAGAAGACTGGCCTAGTCAATGAAAGCGTCTAATAAATGCCTGTGGGGGCGCGCTTGAAGCGCGCCCCCACAGGGACATTCAATGGGAATGCTGTTTTCTAACCCCTAGGGGATCAGTACATTCCGCCCATTCCGCCGTCAGCAGGTGCTCCTGCCGGCGCCGGAGGCTCGGGCTTGTCGGCAACAACGGCCTCGGTGGTCAGGAACATACCTGCAATCGAGGCTGCGTTCTGCAGAGCGGAGCGGGTGACCTTGACCGGGTCGGAGATACCCTGAGTCATCAGGTCGCCGTACTCGCCGGTTGCAGCGTTCAGACCGAAGCCGGGCTCCATCTGAGCAACGCGGTCAGCAACAACGCCACCTTCAAGGCCAGCGTTCTCAGCGATCTGCTTGAGCGGTGCGGAGACAGCTTCGCGAACGATGTTCACGCCGGTTGCCTCATCGCCGCTGAAGTTCAGCGAGTCAAGAGCCTTGGAGGCTGCCTGAATCAGTGCAACACCGCCACCGGCAACCAAGCCCTCTTCGGAGGCTGCGCGAGCGTTACGGATCGCGTCCTCGATGCGGTGCTTACGTTCCTTGAGCTCAACCTCAGTTGCAGCACCGGACTTGATGACTGCCACGCCGCCGGAGAGCTTTGCCAGACGCTCCTGGAGCTTCTCGCGGTCGTAATCGGAATCGGTGGTCTCGATTTCCTTACGCAGCTGACGGATGCGTGCCTGGATGTCATCCTTTGCGCCCAGTCCATCAACGATGGTGGTTTCATCCTTGGAGACAATGACCTTGCGTGCACGGCCGAGATCTTCAAGGGTGGCGTTCTCAAGAGAGAGGCCAACGGTCTCGGAGATCACTTCACCGGCGGTGAGGATTGCAACGTCCTTCAGCATGGCCTTGCGGCGATCGCCAAAGCCGGGAGCCTTGATGGCGACAGACTTGAAGGTGCCACGGATGTTGTTGACAACCAGGGTTGCCAGGGCTTCGCCCTCAACGTCCTCGGCAATGATGAACAGCGGCTTGCCGGTCTGCATGACCTTTTCCAGGACAGGCAGCAGTTCCTTGGCATTAGTGATCTTGGTGTCGACCAGCAGGATGTAGGGATCCTCGAGGACAGCTTCCTGGCGATCTGCATCGTTAACGAAGTATGCAGAGAGGTAGCCGCGCTCGAAACGCATACCTTCGGTGGTCTCAAGGGTGGTGTCGAAAGAGTTGGTCTCTTCAACGGTCACAACACCTTCGGAACCAACCTTCTCAAAGGCCTGAGCAATGAGCTTGCCAATCTCGGGATCGTTTGCGGAGATTGAGGCCGTGGCAGCGATCTGCTCGGTGGTCTCAACAGGCTTGGAATCCTTGTGCAGCTGGGCAACGATTGCCTCAACGGCGCCATCAATGCCGCGCTTCAGGGCAATGGGGTTCGAACCGGCTGCAACGTTGCGCAGGCCCTCACGGACCAGTGCCTGTGCCAGAACGGTAGCGGTCGTGGTGCCGTCACCTGCAACGTCATCGGTCTTCTTGGCAACTTCCTTGACCAGTTCTGCACCGATGCGCTCGAAGGGATCTTCGAGGTCAATTTCCTTAGCAACGGAAACGCCATCCTTGGTGATGGTGGGGGCGCCCCACTTCTTGTCGAGGACGACATTACGGCCCTTGGGGCCCAGGGTGACCTTAACGGTGTCGGCGAGAAGGTTCAGACCGCGCTCCATGCCGCGGCGTGCCTCCTCATCGAAGTGAATGAGCTTCGTCATGTTCTTCTATCCTTCCGCGATGCGGATTGGACCGATGCCCGCGACGGACGACTCAGGTAACTCCTAAGCCTCACCGGCCTTAGTGCTTATCACTCGGCAGTCCCGAGTGCTAAATCCAAGTCTGGCACTCTCAGCCTCAGAGTGCAAGGTGGACAGTTGGGAGTTCACTGAAAAAGAAAAACCCCGGTACCGAGTACCGGGGAGAAGCTCCCGCGACTGGATTCGAACCAGTAACCGTCCGATTAACAGTCGGATGCTCTGCCGTTGAGCTACGCGGGAAAGCGACAAAAAGAAATAGTAGCGATGAAGTGGGCCAAGAGCAAATCCGAGAGCATCCTATGCTCATGGCCTGCCTCACATACCAATTACTTCCATTCGGGATTGTCCGTATCCACACCACTATCGCGAGCAGCGCACTCAATTGCGGTCGCGAGCCATTGGGCAAAACCGGCGAGCTGCGAGTCGTAGTGCGAGCGGAAGCGTTCGTCGTGAATGTAGGAACGTGAAATCACGTAGTGCTTTGCAGGGGTCACCGGGAAGAACTCGCTGAGCAATTCCCGATGCGAGGCGACAAGAGCTGCCGCCTCGTCACTATCAGGAAGAACGCCCTGACGGATGGCTGCGATCATGTCCTTCTCGACCTGCTGAAAACGGTCAGCATTTCCCTGCCAGTCCTTCGCACTCCACGACGCAGTACGGCGCTGAGATTCCTGCCAGTCATCACGCTCACCATAGAGTTGTTCAGCTTCCTCCTGATGCAGGGCAAAGTCAGCATCTCCAAGGATTGCTCCAACTTCTTCCACGCTGAGCGCATTGTCCTTCATTGCATCCTCCAATAAGGTATCGATTGCTGCGATCATCTTGTCCGTCTGGTGGCGATGGGCAATAAGGCTCTCTCGCTGACGTTTGAGGTGCACAATCGCAGAGTCATCGGAATCAAGGAGCTCCTTGATATCCATCAGTTTCATTCCCGTCGCTCGATAGATGATGATCCTTTGGACCCGAGCACAGTCCTCGACCGAGTAAAGCCGGTAGTTTGACCAGCTCCGTTCGGCGGGAGCGAGGAGCCCTTGTGCCTCCCAGTGGTGAAGCGTTCGCACAGTCACCGAAAAGCGCTCAGCGACCTCACCAACGGTGTAGAGATTGTTGTCATCGCTCATGGCAATCATTGTGAAGTCTCACGTCACGTCATGGTCAAGTCGAGTGCGACGTGGCTGGGCTGCGCAGCCGGGTGCGACGGCAGGGCCTGGCCGGGCTTCGAGCCGACGCGCCGAGCGAAAGCTCGCGGCGCGGAAGGTGAGCGGGCGGGCCGTCGCACGCGGCCAGGGCGGCTCCTCGCACGCAGCGCGGACGGTGAGTGGGCGGCTCCTCGCTCGCGGCTGCAGACGACAGGAGGACGACCGCGGCTCACAGCACAGAATGTCACGCAAAGCGGAAACCCCGCCCTGCCGTAGCAGAACGGGGTTTCACAGCCCATGACGGGCGAAAGTCTGAATGAATCAGACGGGGAAAGTCACTTAAGGGTGACCTTGCCGCCGGCCTCTTCGATCTCAGCCTTAGCCTTCTCGGCGTCTTCCTTCTTGGCGTTCTCGAAGATGGTCGAGGGGGCACCGTCAACCAGGTCCTTGGCTTCCTTGAGGCCCAGGCCGGTCAGAGCCTTGACGGCCTTGACGACGGCGATCTTCTTGTCGCCTGCGGACTCGAGGACAACCTCGAACTCGTCCTTCTCTTCAGCTGCGGGAGCATCGCCTGCTGCGGGAGCAGCAACGGCAACGGCTGCGGGAGCAGCAGCGGTAACGTCGAAGGTCTCTTCGAAGAGCTTCACGAAATCGGAGAGCTCGATGAGGGACATTTCCTTGAAAGCTTCGATGAGCTCGTCGTTGGAGAGCTTTGCCATGATCGGCATCCTTCCTATTGGGCCTGCTTCGCGAGCAGATGTGTGGAGTGTTCCGGACGAATCTCGCAGCTCGGGCTGCCGACTCTTCCGGGGCCTGTCGCGTCAGGCCGCTTCGCCCTGCTTCTCGCGCAGAGCGTCGATGGTGCGCACGGCCTTGGAGGGCAGTGCGTTGAATGCGTACGCCGCCTGGGACATCTTGCCCTTGAGCGCGCCAGCGGCCTTGGCCAGCAGCACCTCGCGGGATTCGAGATCCGCAAGCTTCTTGACACCCTCAACGGACAGCGCAGCGCCGTCCATCGCGCCCGACTTCAAAACGAGCTTCGGGTTCTCCTTGGCAAAATCACGCAGCGCCTTGGCGGCCTCGACGGGCTCACCGGAGACGAAAGCGATCGCCGTCGGACCCTTGAGGTCCTCAGCCAGGAAGTCGAGTCCGACCTCCTTGGCCGCGAGGCGCGCCAGCGTGTTCTTCACCACGGCGTAGCTCGCGTTGTCGCCCAGTCCGCGACGCAGCTGCTTGAGCTGGCCGACGGTCAGGCCGCGATATTCGGTCAGCAGGACGGCGTCAGACGCGCGGAAACGCTCCACGAGTTCGGCAACCGCTGCCACCTTGTCAGACCTCGCCATGGTCCTCCTTCCAGATAGTTGACCTCGGACAATGCGAATGCCCGACACGCAGGATCGTGTCGGGCATGAATGTCCGTGTCACCCTGGGGCGACTCACTCACCTGCGTCGGCTGCTTTCACATTTCGTACCCGGTCACCCGAGTATCCGACGGTCTTCGGCCTTTGCAGGCTACCAGCGACGAGGACGAGGACGCCAGTCGCGGGCCTGTGGTACCAGACACTCGTGCGTGTGCGAGCTATCAGTTCGTAGGCGCCGGGCCTCAGCACTATGTTCACCTTGGCGTGGCTTCATGGTGCGAGGCCGCTTATTCGCATGCGACGGCGCTTTTCGGGTTTCCATTGGTCATCATGAAGTGCGGGCACGGCGCATCCGCGCGACGGGAGCCTTCGAGATGGCTTCCCTGGCCACAGGGTGGCTGGAGGCAGCATCCGCGCGCGATGCGACCCTTTCGGTTCAGTCTCAGGGATATGTCGCGACTCTTCTGCAGCATCCGCCAGCGACGCTGAGCTTCGCGTTGATCAAGACCTCGCCACATGCAGGCTGCGGCTGTCATTCGCATGTGACGACGTTCTTGCTCTTAACGAGGGAAGGCTCGGTACCACTTGCCCCAATGCGCCTGAACAGCTCATTCTTCCTTAGTAGATAGGGAGGGATGCCAGCCATTTCAGGCTTTCGCACAGGTGAGTTACGGGCAAGGGCCTGAGGCTACTTCGAAAGAGCCCTCCATGTACACGGGCAACTAAGCGGCAAACACAAGATTCGCGGGGCGAAAGCACTCAGCTTTCGCCCCGCGAATTTCAGAAATGAATCCCGAAAAAATCAGGAGATCACTCAGCGACGTTCTTCGTCTTCGTCGGGTCAACGGGGATACCCGGACCCATCGTGGTGGAAACAGTCGCCTTGGAGATGTAGCGGCCCTTGGCTGCGGCTGGCTTCAAACGGAGGACCTCTTCGAGGACCGCCGCGTAGTTCTCCGCCAGCTGCTCGGCCGTGAAGGACACCTTGCCGACGATGAACGCAAGGTTGGCGTGCTTATCGACGCGGAACTCGATACGACCGCCCTTGATCTCCTTGATCGCCTTCGCGACGTCCATGGTGACCGTGCCGGTCTTCGGGTTCGGCATGAGGCCTCGAGGGCCGAGGACGCGACCGAGTCGGCCGACCTTGCCCATGAGGTCCGGGGTGGCAACGGCGACATCGAAGTCGGTGTAGCCCTTGGCGACCTTCTCAATGAGTTCGTCGCCGCCGACCTCGTCGGCTCCGGCGTCGATTGCTTCCTGCGCGCGCTCGCCAACGGCGAAGACCAAGACCCGGGCGGTCTTGCCGGTGCCGTGCGGCAGGGAAACGGTGCCACGGACCATCTGGTCCGCCTTGCGGGGGTCGACACCGAGTCGGAAGACGACCTCAACGGTCGAATCGAACTTGGTGACGGTGGTCTCCTTGGCCAGCTTCATGGCCTCGAGAGGGGTGTAGAGGACGCCCGCGTGGATCTTCTCCGCTGCGGCGCGGTAGCTCTTGGAGCGCTTCGTCATGCTGCTTCTTCTCCTTGCAGTCGTGGGTTCCGGGCAGCGCCTGCCCTACCACTGGGATTTGGTCTGGGGGGATCAGTCGGTGACGGTGATGCCCATGGAACGGGCGGTGCCGGCGACGATCTTGGTGGCGGCCTCAATGTCGTTCGCGTTGAGGTCGACCATCTTGGCCTGCGCGATTTCGCGGGCCTGGTCCATGCTGATCGAACCGACCTTCGCCGTGTTCGGGGTGCCGGAGCCCTTCTGGACGCCCGCAGCCTTCTTGATCATCTCAGAGGCCGGAGGGGTCTTGAGGACGAAGGTGAAAGAGCGGTCCTCGTAGACCGTGATCTCGACCGGGACGATCGAGCCGCGCTGCGACTCGGTCGCAGCGTTGTAGGCCTTCGTGAACTCGACGATGTTCACGCCGTGCTGGCCCAGTGCGGGGCCGACCGGCGGAGCGGGGGTGGCGGCGCCGGCTGCGATCTGAAGCTTGATCAGGCCGGTGACCTTCTTCTTCGGTGCCATGTTTCGGGTCTTTCTTTCTCTGTTCCGCGACGACGGTCGCCGTCGCGGACGTACGATCGTTCACCGGCTTGAAGGCGCAGTGAACCCAGTACGCACGAATGTTGATGATATCTCGCACCCGAGCCCGTTCCCAAGTCCGGGTGCCGGAGGTCACTCCTCGCGTTTGGTGACCTGTTCGAAAGCGAGTTCGAGCTCGGTTTCGCGCTCGAAGATCGTGACGAGGACCTTGAGCTTTTGAGCCTCGGGAAGGATCTGCGAGATTGTCGCTTCCATTCCTTCGAAAGGCCCCTCGACGATGGACACGACCTCGCCGGTTTCGAAGGCCACGCGGATCTCCTCCTTGACGGCGGCAGCCGGAGCAGCCTGAGGCCCGGCCTCTTCGAGGATGTTGAACTTGAGGAGGTCGACGACCTCGTCGGTGGAGAGAGGAACCGGGTTATGCTGATCGCCCACGAAACCGGTGACGGCGGGGGTGTCTTTCACGACGCGGTAAGAGTCATCGTCGAAGTCCATGCAGACAACGACGTACCCGGGGATGCGGACGTGGCGCACCCTCTTCTTCACCGAGCCTTTGAACTCGTTGATGTACTCGTCGGGTACCTCGACACGGAAGATCTTCTCCTCCATGTTCTGGCTGGCGATGCGCTGCTCAAGATTCGCCTTCACCTTGCGCTCATGGCCCGAGTAGGTGTGGATCACATACCAATCACCTGGGATCATCATGATCTCGCGGCGGAAAGCCTCGAGAGGATCCACAGCCTCCTGAGCCTCTTCAGCTTCAGGGGCGGTGTCGGCTGCTTCCTCCGCAGGGGTTTCGACGGCAGCTTCTTCAGCGGCATTGAGCGACTGCTCAGTCTCGTCCTCGAACTCGACGGAGTTCTTGTCCTCGTTCACGCATTCCTCCTGGCGCCGGATATCCGACTCTCGGGGCTGACGGCTCGTAGAAGAAACCCGCCTGCAGATTTCTGCGGGCGGGTCCGTTCGGCGTCAGCCGAAGATCAATGCGTTCAGTTTACCGAATCCCAGATCAAGAAGCCCGGTGAAAGCCATGATTGCCGCCACAAAAACGATAACGACCACGAAGTAGGTCTGAGTCTCTTCCGCAGTCGGGTAGGTGACCTTTTTCATCTCGGCGATCACTTGGGTGATGAAGACCCAGATACGACGAAAGATATTCGGCTTCTTCTGCGATTCCTTGGGAGCCGCATCGCGAGCCCTGGTAGGTCCGGACTTCGTGCGATCCGCGGGCCCGGAAACGTCCCCGGCCATCGTGTGTGCCATGAGAGCCTCCTGTCACCTTTCGTTCTGGCAGGGCAGGCGGGACTCGAACCCACAACCGCCGGTTTTGGAGACCGGTGCGCTACCAATTGCGCCACTGCCCTACTGCAGATCTGCCGATCCGCAGGCCCAAGAGTATCGGCAAGCTCTGAAGGTGTCCAATCCAGCCGGGCTCGCCGGCGGGATTTGGGGAGGCACACACAGTTTCAGACGTGCCCGCACGGCGATACAGGTAAACCTGGGCGCGCCTTCAGGCGGCTCCCTCGTGCTCGAGCCAGCTCTGTGCACCCCTTGAGGCGGCCCACAGACAGACACGCCCACCCCTCTACAATCACCCCTTCATTCACATACGAACGCACGCACACTGGCGTGGAGTCGAATGGCCCGATACTTCCCTGGGGGGCATATATTCAGGGCCTCCATACAAGGCTTTTTCATGCCAGAAAAATGCGCCGAAGATGGGCGAGGTACGGCTTTTCATTTTCTATACGTCGCAAGATGCCCGCCATCCGCGAGCGCCCAGGCGACACCTAGACGACTACGTCCAAAGGCAATATGACCGGCTACAGCACCAAGGAGCCTCCCGCCAAGGAGCCTTACGCCCACACGCGCTCGGACCATACTCCCGCTTCCCAGTCCTCGGCATCGACAGGCGCCCCGCCCATATCTCGGTTCACCTTTCCACCACCTTCTTGCTCATGCGACGATGGGGGCATGAGCACACGCCCTCGTTCGCGGATCTCCGCACGCTTCGCCGCCATCACTCCTTCGGCCACCCTTGCCGTTGACGCAAAGGCCAAAGCCCTCAAAGCCCAGGGACGCCCCGTCATTGGATTCGGTGCGGGCGAACCCGATTTCCCGACCCCAGAACCGATCGTCGAAGCGGCCGTCCGCGCAGCCCGTGAACCCGCGATGCACCGCTACACGCCCGCCGCGGGTCTGCCCGAGCTGCGTTCGGCAATCGCCGAGAAGACTCTGCGAGACTCCGGATACGAGGTCGATCCCACGCAGATTCTCGTGACCAACGGCGGCAAGCAGGCCGTTTTCCAGGCATTCGCCTCCATCCTCGACCCGGGCGACGAGGCCCTCCTGCCGACCCCCTACTGGACGACCTACCCCGAGGTCATCAAACTCGCCGGCGGCGTCACCGTCCCCGTTTTCGCCGGCGCCGAGCAGGACTACAAGGTCAGCGTCGAACAACTCGAAGCTGCGCGCACCGAGCGCACGAAGGTCCTCCTGCACTGCTCGCCTTCGAATCCGACGGGCAGCGTCTACACCCCCGCTGAAACCAAGGCAATCGGCGAGTGGGCCCTCGAGCACGGCATTTGGGTGATCACCGATGAGATCTACGAGCATCTCTTGTACGAGGACGCCGAACCCGCTCATATCGTCAAGATCGTTCCCGAACTCGCCGATCAGTGCCTCGTCCTCAATGGAGTCGCCAAGACCTACGCGATGACCGGTTGGCGAGTCGGCTGGATGATCGGCCCGGGAGACGTGGTCAAAGCCGCGACCTCCTTCCAATCGCACCTGACCTCGAATGTTTCGAATATCGCGCAGCGGGCCGCCCTCGAAGCCATCTCAGGTCCCCTCGACGCCGTGCATGAGATGCGCAAGGCCTTCGATCGTCGTCGCCGCACCATGATCTCCATGCTTTCTGAAATCGAGGGTATGACGGTGCCCACCCCCAAGGGCGCTTTCTACGCCTACCCCAGCGTCGAGGGCATTCTCGGCAAGCGCATCCGAGGCACGGTCCCGGCTTCGTCCGCGGAGCTCGCCAATCTCATCCTCGACGAGGTCGAGGTCGCGCTCGTCCCAGGTGAGGCTTTCGGTCCCTCTGGGTTCCTGCGTCTGTCCTACGCACTTTCAGATGACGACCTCGTTGAAGGCGTCAGCCGGGTTCAGAGCCTCCTCGCAGAAGCGCAGTGATCTGCGTGGGCTGAAAGCTGAAGCTGCCGCGGTTGTGTCCTGGTAACGCGATTGCCTGAGCCGGAAAACACGCTTGCCCAGACATGGGGCGCTGCGGCGCACGAGGGCGAGGCGGGAAGCACTTCTCGTCTCGCCCTCGGTTCATCTCCTCTGAAGGACCCCCGCCCATTGTGATTCCCTCCCCTGAATGGAGGGGTTCACGACAAGTGGAGGGGGTATAGCCCCTCCACACACCGCTAAACCCTCCACTCATCACCGCCCATCATCGCCTCCACTGTGAGCCCCTCCCTGGCCAAGCTCCGCTCAGCGCCCTCGGTAATGCGAGAAGGACGAGGGACGCATGAACAGCCATAATGGAGCAATGGAGATCCGTTACCGCCGCGCCGACCTCGAAACCCCTAAAGGAAGCGTGCTCCTATGCCACGGATACGCTGAACACTCCGGACGATATCTGCCACTTCAGGAAGCCCTCCTCGCCGCCGGATATGACGTCGCTTTCTACGACCACTACGGCCACGGCACCGCACCAGGCCCACGCTCGCGCGTCGACGTGGGAGCCCTCATCACAGACCACCTCGACGCGCGCAGGATCGCCCTCGCCCATTCGCGCACGAACAACCTCTTCCTCTTCGGACACTCCATGGGAGGCCTGATCACCGCTGCCTCAACAATCCTGGAACCGAAAAACCTTAGCGGCACGGTCCTCACCGGCCCCGCCCTGCGACCTCTCCCCGACGTTCCCGCGTCCTCGGCCCGAGCCCTGCTGCCCCTAGCGCGCCTCGCACCCGGGCTGATCATCACGCCGCCTCGTCAACCGGGTTCCCCTTCTGCCCTTTCGCGAGATCCACGCGTCCAAGAGGCCTTCGACGCCGACCCCCTGTGCTACACAGGCGGCGCCCCGCTCCTGACCGCTACAACCATGATCCTCCAAGGCGACAAGACCCTGCGACGCGCAGAGCGGGTCAAGACCCCCATGCTCGTCCTGCACGGCAATGCGGATACCCTCGCCTCCCTCAATGGCTCGCGCGCCTTCGTCCAAGGGGTGCTCGCTGCGAACCCCGATGCGGATGTCCACCTGCGCATCATTGACGGCGCCTACCATGAAGTCCTCAACGAGCCCGAAGGACCCGGTCTCATCCGTGACATTGTCGCGTGGCTGGACATGCACTAATGCCTCCGCTTCCTCGTATCCGCGGACCCGAGTTTCCCGCTCAGCCGGTCCTCACCACCGCGCCCGCAACACCGCCGAACAGGCGCGAGCTGCGCCTACTTCCCAAGGCTCATCTGCATTTGCACTTCACCGGCGCGATGCGCCCGCAGACCCTCGTGGATATGGCGCTCGAACAGGAGATCCGCCTTCCCGCTCACCTGCTCGATGTGGATCCTTTGAAAGTGCCCGCCGATGGACGCGGCTGGTTCCGCTTCCAGCGCTCCTACGACGCAGCCCGTCACCTCGTCCGCTCGGAAGAGAGCATGCGCCGCATCGTGCGCGAAGCCGCCGAGGACGAGGCCGCGGAAGGCTCAGTCCGCTTGGAGATCCAAGTCGACCCAACCTCCTACGCCCCCTGGGTCGGAGGCATCACCCCCGCCCTCGAGATTGTTTTGGACGAGGCGAAACTCGCATCCGCCAGAACCGGAGTCGAAGTCGTCGTCATCGTGGCGGCCTCGAGGATGCGGCACCCCCTCGATGCGAGGACTCTCGCCCGTCTGGCCGCCCGATACGCAGGAGACGGTCCCGGTGAAGTCGTCGGCTTCGGACTGTCGAATGACGAGCGAATGGGCCAGACCTCGGCTTTTTCCGCGGCCTTCGGCATCGCCCGACGAGCGGGGCTCGCGGCCCTGCCCCACGGTGGTGAACTGCTCGGCCCCGAGTCTGTTCGCGAGGTCGTTACCTCTTTGAATCCACACCGACTCGGACATGGTGTCCGAACAAGCGAAGACCTAGAACTCCTGGACCGGCTCATCGAAGCGGGAATCGCTTTCGAAGTCTGTCCCACATCGAATGTTCACCTAGGGGTGTATCAGGATTTCGGCTCGGTGCCACTGCCACTGCTCATGGGGCGCGGCGCGACGATCGCCCTGGGAGCTGATGATCCCCTTCTCTTCCACTCACGTCTGCTCGAACAGTATGCGAATGCCCGCGAAGTGTTCGCCCTATCGGATCCTCAGCTCGCCGACCTGGCGCGCCAATCAATCGCGGCTTCGCTTGCCTCGCAGTCCTCGAAGCGCAGGTGGTACGCCAGAATCGAGGAGTGGGTGTCGAGCGAAGCACCCGGCGCTGGCTCCACAGCCTGATCCTGGGGCAGGTGGTGGAACTCTTGCCTCAACTCTTCACCACGTGATCCCCAGGGCGAGCGGCTCAGGGACGAGGTGCACACCGAAACGCTCCTCCACCTCTTCTCGGACCTTGAGCGCCAGTTCCACAAGCTCTGCCGCGCTCGCCTGCCCCCGATTCGTCAGGGCGAGCACGTGCTTGCCAGACAGCGCGGCCCCGTCCTCGCGAGCCCCAGGAATCGAATACCCCTTCGGGAAGCCCGCATGGTCGATAAGCCACGCGGCAGAAGTTTTGACGCGCCCGTCTGCGGTTGGGAAGCGGGGTGCCTCGGCGGGGAGGAGTTCGGCGGCCTGCGGAGAGAGGATCGGGTTCGTGAAGAATGAGCCCGCGCTCCACGAGTCGTGATCCTCGGGGTCGAGGACCATGCCCTTCGTGCGGCGAAGCGCCAAGACCGTGTCCCTGACGATCCGCGCCTCGGCGCGCTCGCCCTGCTCAATGCCGAGGCGATTGGCGAGCTCACGGTACAGGACCGGGGAGGACAGGGGGGAAACTTCGAGGAGGAAGGTCGCTTCGAGGACGATCCAACGGCCCGAAGGCCCCCAGAGTTTCCCATTCTCATCGCCAGTGTGGATGGAGCGTTTGATGATGGACTCGCGATATCCGAAGGCGAGCTCCTCAGCGCCAAGGGTTGTCTCTTGTTTCTTGTGTCGATCCCACACCCGCACCTCGAGCAGGGTTTCACCGAGCTCATGACCGTAGGCGCCGATGTTTTGGACGGGCGCGGCACCCACGGTTCCAGGAATCCCTGAGAGGGCTTCGAGGCCGGAAAGGCCTTCATCGAGACTCCAGTCAACGAACTCGTCCCAAGTCGTTCCGGCACTCGCCGTCACGCGGCGAGTGGCTCGGCAAGGCCCTTCAGGATCGTGCGGTTCCGCCTGCGCTCTGGTGGATGCCGGAGTCTGCTCGATGTGGATCTCGGAGCGCAGATCCTTCACGACCAGTCCCTCAAAGCCCTCGTCACAGGCCAGGAGATTCGATCCTCCGCCGATCACGAGGAGGGGTGTCCCGGCCTCGTCCGCCTTCTTGATCGCGTCGATGAGGGCGGCGCGATCATCTGTGGCGAGGTAGTCGCGGATCGGGCCCCCGACGCGGAAGGTCGTCAGCTCGGCAAGAGTCGGAATCGTCATGGGGGATCCTTGAATCGGGTGATGTCAACGGGTGGCGGATGCGGCGTCTGAGGAGGCGTAGCCATTGGGGTTCATCGACTGCCAGCGCCATGAGTCCGCGCACATGCGCTCAATGCCGAACTCGGCCTTCCAGCCGAGAATCTCGGCGGCCTTCTTCGGATCCGAATAGCAGGTCGCGATGTCTCCGGCTCGGCGAGGGCGGATCACGTAGGGCAGTTCGCGTCCGCAGGCCCCTTCGAAGGCGTGGAGAACCTCGAGGACCGAGTAGCCCTGGCCGGTGCCGAGATTGAAGACTTCTGAGCCGCTGCGCCCCTGCATCCATTCGAGGGCTTTGACATGCCCCTTCGCAAGATCGACGACGTGGATGTAGTCGCGCACGCCCGTGCCGTCGGGAGTGTCGTAGTCATTGCCGAACACTTGGAGAGCTTCGAGCCTGCCGACGGCAACCTGGGCGATGTAGGGGACGAGGTTGTTCGGGATCCCATTCGGATCTTCGCCGATGAGACCGGACTCGTGGGCACCGATCGGGTTGAAGTAGCGAAGGAGGACGACGTTCCACTTCGGATCTGCCTTCGCGATGTCGATGAGCATCTGCTCGATCATCCACTTCGTCCAGCCATAAGGGTTCGTGGGGATTCCTTTGGGGCATTCCTCTGTGATCGGGATGAACGCCGGATCGCCGTAAACGGTTGCTGAAGAGGAGAACATGATCGATGTGCATTCATGCGCGCGCATGACCTTGAGGAGGGCGAGGGTGCCAGAAATGTTGTTCTCGTAGTATTCGAGGGGTTTTTCCACCGACTCGCCGACGGCTTTCAGACCCGCGAAGTGGATCACCTGGTCGATGTGATGGCGGGAGAAGACCTCGTCGAGGGCATCCTCATCACGAGTATCCACCTTGTAGAACGGGAGGGGCTTGCCAATGATCTTCTCTACGCGCGCAAGACTGGTTTCATTCGCATTCACCAGGTTGTCAACGACGACGAGGTCGAAGCCGGCGGCGTCCAATTCAATGAGAGTGTGTGAGCCGATGTAACCGATGCCGCCGGTGACGAGGACCGTGCTCTTTTGGGAAGCCATGTTGTGCCTTTCAGACGCGCAGATCGAGAACTCCTTGGGCCTCGAAGCTCGTGCTCGGTGCCACGAAACCCGGTGTCGTCTCTTTTCATCCTACTCTGAGAGGTTTCGGCGATGCTGGGGTGCCTCTGCGCTGATCGGCACAGAGTCTGATCCCCTTGGCCTCCTGCCAGTGCCCCGGCCCTGTGGTCCCAATTCTCGCCACAGCCTCCACTCGCGACAGAGGAGGCACGTGAAGAGGTCGAGGGCGCAAAGAAAGGGGGGCGCTGGCAGCGCCAGCGCCCCCCTCCTCGCAGATCTCAGGCGTTCTCCTTCGCCCAAACCTCCTTGTAGAACTCCTTGAGTTCAAGGAGCGAAGCCGCGTCCTCGTCGATGATGACGAGAACATCATTGTGGTACTGCAGGGCGGTCGCGGGCCAACGCTGCGACACGCCTCCCTCAATCATCTCTTTGACAGCCTGGGCCTTGCCCTTGCCGGTCGCGATGAAGACGTGAGCGCGCGAATCCATGATCGTGCCAATGCCCTGGGTGACGCAGTGGGTCGGGACCTGGTCGATGTCGCCGTCGAAGAAACGCGCGTTGTCACGGCGGGTCTGCTCCGTCAAGACGCCCACGTGAGTGCGAGAGGACAGGGAACCGCCGGGCTCATTGAAGCCGATGTGACCGTCGGAGCCAATGCCGAGAACCTGGATGTCAATGCCACCCGCATCCTTGATGGCCTGGTCGTAGAGGCGCGCGCCCTCATCGAGGTCCTCGCACCAGCCGTCGGGGCCGTGTGCTGCGCCCTCGGCCATGTCGACGCGGCCGACGAGGTGACGGCGGATGAAGTTCGCGTAGCCTTCGAAATGGTCCTCGGGCAGGCCAACGTACTCGTCGAGGTTGAAGGACTGCACTTGGGCGAAGGAAATCTCTCCTGCCTCGTAGCGGCGAACGAGCTCGTCGTAGAGCGGGATCGGAGAGGAGCCGGTCGCAAGGCCGAGAACGAAGTTCGGCTTGTCACGGTAGACCTCGCAGACACGGTCAGCGGCGAGGCGTGCGATTTCTTCTTCATTGTTCACGATGGCGATGCGCATCGTCGTTCCTTTCTTTTGGCGACAGGCCAACTCTAGGCCCTATCCTCATCGGTGTTGTTCGGCTGGACAAGATGATTCCCCAGCCCTGTGCTCCGCATGGGCGTTAGCCGATTCAAGGCATGTTGTGATGAAGGAACGGATTGTGTCCTTCATCCGTTCCCATGTCTTCGTCGGGGGCACGGTGCTCCACCCGTGGACCGTCCCTGCGAAACTGTGAAGGTCGACTGCGACTCCGCTGCGCACGAGGTCCCAAGCCCAGGACACGGCTTCGTCTCGCAAGAGGTCCGCAGTGTTGACCGCCACGTAGATCGGCGGGAAGGGGCGACGATCGCGCCCCATCGGCGGGCAGACCTGCCACGGCTGCGCTCCCCCGGCCTGGTAGTGGTCCCAGGAGATCGTGGCGGTGGGCCGCGGCCACACCGGAGCATCCCGGTAGTCGTAGGAGGAGGCGCTTACCAGAAGCGGATTTAGGCAGGGTTCGAGGGCAAGCACTCCGCTGACCCTCGCAAGTTCCTCATCTTCAAGAGCTTGGAGGGCCTGGTAGACGAGGCCGACCCCGGCTGAATCTCCCATGAGGAAGAGCGGCGCGCCCCGGTGGCGTCGCATTGTCTCTCTCAGGGCTGTGAGTACATCATCTCGGCCCGCGGGGAAGGGGTGTTCGGGTGCGAGGCGGTACTCGGGGCTGATCGTGATGACTCCGCGGCTCTTATCGGCCAATAGGGCCGAAGAGAAGTCCGTGATGAGATCGATATTGCGAGGATCTTCGTAACGGGCCTCCCCGAGCATGTAGCCGCCCCCGTGGACGACGAAGAAGACGAGGGAGCTTTCCCGCTCTTCGTATCCCATGACCCGGCATTCGATTCCGTTGAAATCCTCGACTGCGAGAGAGAGTCCCACGGGCGGTTGCGGGGCGGTGAAATTCCGGGCCGTGAACTCGCGCGATTCACGGTATTCGCGCCGTCCCATCTCCGGGTCGGCGAAGGCTTTGAGCGCCTGCTCGGATTCGTAGTAGGGGCGTGCGAGGGGGAAGGCGGGGCAGGCTTCTTCGAGGAAAGCGGCCACGGCTTCGAGGTCGTGGGCGGTTTCGCCAATGAGACAGGGGATGTCCCTGCCCGCGAAAAGGAATATTTCCCTGCCCGCCGTCCCTGGTGTGGCGGTGCTGCCCTGAGTGTGTCCTGTGTTGAAGGCTCCGGGGATTCTCGTTTCCCCGGCGTTCGCGAGCGCCTCATGCGTGGGCGCTCCACTTTCGGGCGCCTCATCGAGGACGAGGGCGAGGACGCACTGGGGAAGTTCACGGGCCACCGCCCGGGCGAGCCTGGCCCCCTGTCCAATCCCATAGAGGATGGCCGCCCCCACTGGGGCGTTGAGGAGACGCTCCATGACGAAACGGCAGGCAGCCGCCTCGTCCTCGGGTATGAGTTTCGGAGCGTCCTCACCAAAGGAATCAGATGCGCCCAGGCTCGCGGGGTGCTCTTCCAGTGAATCTTCACTCCCCACGAGCTCTGTTGAAAAACCCCGCCTCTCGGCAAGCTCGGCAGACGAGCTCGCAGCTGTGAGGGACTCGCAGACGATGACCCGCCACTGATCCTCGAAACGCTCACGCAATCCTTCAAGGGCCTGCGCTGGCCCATCGGGGTCGGCGAAAGCAATGATGCTGCCGCGCTCAGGGGCTCCTGACACGAGGTAACGACAGGTCATCGTCTGAAAATCCTTGTCACTCGGCGCGTCTCGACGGGCCTCAGCGGTTCTCGACCGCGTCCTTGAACCAGGTGGTGATTGACGTCGGGTGCGTGATCCCCGTGCCGACGATAACAGCGAAAGCACCCGCGTTCATGGCCTCAACCGCTTCCTGGGGCGTGTGGATACGACCTTCGCAGATCACAGCGGCATCCGGGTAGGCGGCAACGATCTCCTTGAGGAGCTCCAGGTCAGGACCCGTGCTCTTCTCTCGATCACTAGTGTATCCGGCAAGAGTCGTCGAGATGATGTCCGCCCCGGCCTCGTAGGCAGCTTTCGCGTCCTCGAAAGAGCCACAGTCGGCCATGACGAGAGCGCCCTCCTCGTGGAGGATCTGGCAGGTCTCAGCGAAAGTGCGTCCGTCGAGACGAGGCCGTGAAGTCGCGTCGATCGCGACGATATCGCAGCCGGCCATGATGCAGGCGCGGGCGTGGCGCAGGCTCGGCGTGATGTACACGCCCTCGTGGCCTTCCTTCCACAGGCCGATGACGGGGACCTCGACGCGTCCCTTGATCGCGGAAATGTCTGAGAGGCCCTGGCAGCGGATGGCGGCGGCTCCGCCGATTTGGGCGGCGCGGGCGATCTGGGCCATGGTTTCGGGGTGGCGCATCGGCTCGCCCGGGTAGGCCTGGACGGAAACAATGAGTTTTCCGCGCAGGGATTCAATGAGTTCGTGCATGGTGTCCTCCCACAGTGTGTCGCTGCTCCAGATGATTCGATGCAGCGGATGTTTCAGTGCGGCGCGTAATCGTCTCAGGAAGAGGCGATCTGATTGAGATAGTGGATGACGGCTCCCAGAAGGGGCGCATTCGAGCCAAGAGAGCCCACAACAATGTCGAGTTCGGCGACGGCATTCATGGCCGAGGCCCGGTAGCCTTCGCGGACAGAAGCCCACCAGGCCTCGCCGGAGCGAGTCATTGAACCGGAAAGGACAATGATCGCGGGGTCCACGCAGTTCGCGAGGGAGCCGAGGGCCTCACCCAGCGCATAGGCGGATTCGGTGAAGCAGGCCGCTGCGAGCGGGTGGCCGGAGTCGGCGAGGTCTTGAAGTCGACGTCCGTTGAGTGCTTCCGGGTCTTGAGCGCTGCGCCGCGCCTCGTACCAGGCGGTGATTCCCGAGCCCGAGCAAAACGCTTCGATATGTCCCATGCGCCCGCAAGAGCACGTCATCTCGGGCGCGAAATGATGGTGGATGTGCCCGAGGTGGCCTGCGAGATTGTGACTGCCGAAAACGACTTCCCCATTGTGGATGAGGGCTCCGCCGATCCCGGTGCCGACGGCAACGGATAGGACCGTATCGTGTCCCACTCCCGCACCCAAGCGGGCTTCGCCCAGGCCGTGCGCGTGCACATCGTTGAGGATCCACACGGGGCGCCCGCTCGCTTCGCGCAGCAGATCACCCAAATCGGTTCCGCCCCATCCGGGCATTGTGTTCGTTGCGGAAACGATCTTGCCCGTTCGAGGGTCGACGACGCCGGCGCTGGCGACTGCGACGCCCTTGATTTCAGGGAAAGAGGAGGTAGATGCGGCAACGAGTTCGCAGATGCGGGAGGCGACCTGGGCTCCGCCTTCCTGTGCCAAAGTGGGGATGCTCCCGGCCTCTTGAACGGAAAGCTCCTGATCGACAAGAGAGATGATGGCCCAGCCGACTTTGGTGCCACCAATGTCAAGGGCCAAGAGAGGGAAGGACGAAGCCTTCAGTTCTTCAGACACTATGAGCTCCTTGGAGTATTCGCTTAGTGGGCCGGAAGCCGCTAACGCGGCCCCCGGCCCACATGACTCAATCGAGCATTCCCGTTTGACGCAGAACGCTTTCGACCCAGGCCACGTTCTCACCCTCGAGGGGCTTGACGGGGGTCGGCATGTCGTTCGTGTCGAAAACGCCCAAGAGTTTCAAAGCAGTCTTGAAAGCACCGATTCCAGCGCCGAAGCCCTGAACCCCGGAGACCTGGACGATCCGCATGAGATCAGCGAGACGATCCTGCTCCTGGCGGACCCTCTCCCAGTCCCCAGCCTGGAACGCATCCCACATGCGCACATACGCGTGCGGGTCGACGTTGCCCAGTCCGGGAACCGCCCCGTCAGCGCCACTCATGTAGGCGCCGTCGACGACGACCTCGTGGCCGGTGAGGAGCTGGAGCGGGTGGCCTGCTTCCTCGTTCGCGCGGGCCAACCAGCGGAAGGCCACATCATCGCCTGAGGAATCCTTGACACCCGAGAGGACGCCCTGCGTGCCAAGGTCCATCAGGAGACGGTTGCTCAGCTTCGTGTGGACGCACACCGGAATGTCATAGGCCCACAGGGGCAGATCCGTTGCCTCGCGAAGAGTGCGGAAGTGCCGGTAGATCTCCGCCTCGCCCTGGAGAGCGTAGAAGGGGGCCGTCGCGACGACCGCGTCAACGCCGAAAGACTCGGCCTGACGGATGTGTTCGATGACTCGATCGGTTTCCGTGTCGATCACACCCGCGATGACGCGGATGCGTCCCTCGACGATCGACTGGGTCGCCTCGAGGATCTCCCCGCGACGCTGGGAGGTCGAGAAGACCACCTCACCGGAGGAGCCGAGGACGAAGAGGGCGTGGATACCCGCATCGATCATCCGGTTGATGTGCCGTTTGAGGGAAACGGTGTCGAGCTTTCCATCCTTGTGGGGGATTGCAAGCGGCGGAACGACGCCGCGGATAGGGGCAGTCATCACTTTCCTTCGAGTGTCGGGTGCAGAAGCGAGGGCGCTGCACCGAGCAAGGTACGGGTGTAGGGATCCTTCGGGTTCTCCAGGAGCTGGCGCGCGGGCCCTTCCTCGACGACGAGGCCCTTATTCATCACGGCGATGCGGTCCGAGATGTAGCGGACCGTTTGAATGTCGTGAGAGATGAAGACCATCGCGAGGTTGAGTTCGCGTTTGAGATCGGTCAGGAGGTTGAGGACCTGAGCTCGAACGGACACGTCGAGAGCCGAGGTCGGCTCGTCGGCGATGATCGCATCCGGGTTGAGCGAGAGGGCTCTGGCGATGGCGACGCGCTGACGCTGACCGCCGGAGAGCTGTCCGGGCAGAGTCTCGAGTGCTGAAGAGGGCAGGCCCACCATGGAGATGAGTTCCATGACGCGCTTTTGGCGCTTCTCTTCTGTTCCGATCTTGTGGACCCGCATCGGGTCGGCGAGTTGATCGCGCACGATCATGCGCGGGTTGAGCGCGGTCGCCGGGTCCTGGAAGACAACGGAGACGACGCGGCCGATCCTGCGTCGAGCCTGCGCAGTGCGCTTCGTGACCTCTTCGCCGTTGAAGTACACCTTCCCGGCAGTGGGGGCGACGAGGCCGCACATGACATTCGCGGTCGTCGACTTGCCACAGCCGGATTCGCCGACGAGGCCGAGGGTCTGGCCGCGAAGGACCGACAGGTTGACGCCGCGCACGGCGTGCACCTTATTGGGCTTGAACAGGGAACCCGTTCGGGACGTGAAGGAGACTTCAACGTCCTTGAGTTCAATGATCGGGGTTTCGGTGGCGTTCATCAGTTCTCCTCCCCTGCACTGCGTGACGCTTCATCGCCTTCGGGGCGCGGCGGGAGGGCCGCGTAGACGTGACCGGGGCTGACCTCGGTAAGGACGGGTCGAATATCCAGGCCGTAGTCCGGGTGCGAGGAGCGCGGCGCGAAGCGGTCGCCCTTGGGGAAATCGCGGGGCGAAGGCACGACGCCCGGGACCTGGTGGAGTCGACCGGAGCCGGCTTCGATGGAGAGAACAGCACCGAGCAGGCCCCGGGTGTACTCGTGGGTCGGGTGTTCGAGGAGCTCCGAGGTGGGGCCCTGTTCGACGACCTGGCCGGCGTACATGACGGTGATCGAGTGTGCGACTTCCGCGACGAGCGCAATGTCGTGGGACACGAAGATCATGGCGAAGCCGAGTTTCTCGCGCAGCTCGTTGAGGAGCTTGATGACCTGCTTCTGGACGGTGACGTCCAGGGCGGTGGTCGGCTCATCGGCGATGACGAGCTTCGGGTCGCGGGTCAGGGCCATGGCGATGAGGACGCGCTGGCGCTGACCGCCGGAGAGCTCATGCGGGTAGGACTCCAGGGTGCGCTTGGGATCGAGGCCCACGAGTTCGAGGAGTTCTTCGGCCGAGCGGGTTCCGCCGCGGCTGGTGAGCTGCTTCATCTGAGTCTTGATGAGCATGGCGGGGTTGAGCGAGGACAGGGCGTCCTGGTAGATCATCGCCATTTCGTGGCCGAGGAGCTTTTGGCGCTCATCGGGTGACATGTCGAAGAGGTTCTTGCCCTGGTAGAGGATCTCGCCCGACAGGGTCGACTTCGGGCTGATGAGCCCCATGATCGACAGTGAGGTGATCGACTTGCCGCAGCCGGACTCGCCGACGAGGCCCATGGTCTCCCCGGGGCGAACCGAGAAGGACACGTGGTCGACGACATTGACGTCCCCGTGGTTGTCGAACTTGATGCACAGGTCCTTGACTTCAAGCAGCGGCGCCTCGGTCGAGGTCGATTCGAAGCGATCATCGCGTGCGGATTCGACCTTTTCGAGGGCGTCGAGTCTCGCCTGCAGCGACTCGGCCTGCTCTGCGTAGGCGCGGCGCGGGTCGAGGAGGAGACGGTCGGCCTCGCGCTGAGCTCCGGAGGAGACCTGAGCGACTGCGGGGCCCTTGGGGGCTGCGACCATGGCGTCGGTGATGCCCTCGGACAAGATGTTGAGGCACAGGACCGTGACCATGATGAAGACGCCGGGGAAGAAGGCGGTCCACCAGTAGCCGAGCATGACTGACAGGTTCGAGGATGCTTCGGAGAGGATATTGCCCCAGGTCGGGACGGTGGTCGCCTGCAGGCCCGAACCGATGAAGGTCAGGGATGCTTCGAGGATGATCGCGTCTGCGACGAGCACGGTGGCGAACACGAGGACCGGTGCGGCGGTGTTTCGCATGACGTGCTTGACGAGGATCCAGGGGGCGCGGGCGCCGGCGACAATGACTGCTCGCACGTAGTCCTCGCCGTAGGCCGCCATGACGTTCGCGCGAACGATTCGCGAGAGCTGGGGAATGTAGACGAAGGCAATGGAGCAGACGATCACGAAGACGAGGGCGGAGACGTTACCGGCCTTTTGGAGGGCGCGTCCGAAGACGAGGACGGAGACCGCGGCCATCGCGATGCCGGGGACGGCCATGACGATGTCGAGGATTCGCATGATGACTTCGGAGATGGACTTGCGCACGACTGCCGCGACCGAACCGATGATGGCGCCGAAGAAGAGGGCGATCAGGGTTGAGAAGAGGCCGATCATGAGCGAGAAGCGTCCGCCGTACAGGACGCGGCTCAAGATGTCGCGCCCGACGTGGTCGGTGCCGAAGAGGTGCTCGCCCGAGGGGGCAGTCCACTTGGTGAAGATCTCTTCGGGAGAGTAGGGCGCGATGAGGGGCGCCAGTACGGAGATGAGAACCATGAAGGCCAGGACACCCATGGCGAGCTTCGAGCCGAGCGACATAGCGCCGATCCGGCTGAAGCGCGCGCCCGGCGCGCTCACCTTCGCGAGTTTTTCTTTCTGAGTCATCATCACACCGACCTAATACGCGGATTAATGAGGAGGTAGAGCATGTCAACGATGATGTTGACGACGATGAAGGCGATCGCGACGACGAGGGCGCCGCCCTGCACGAGGGTCACCCAGTTCTCCTGGATTCCTTTGAGGAGTACTGCTTTGCCCATGCCGTCGATCGCGAAGATGATCTCGATGACGACTGCGCCGCCCATGAGGTAGCCGATGCGCAGACCGAGAACGGTGATCGGGGTGATGAGGGCGTTGCGCAAAACATTGCGTGCGACGACGATCCACTTGGGGATGCCTGCACCCAGAGCCGTGCGCACATAGTCGCGGTCGAGTTCCTCAACCATTGAGGTTCTCACGACGCGCGTCATCTGTCCGACGACGGGCACTGCGAGAGCGATCGCGGGAAGGAGCATCCTGAGGAACCAGCCTCCCGGGTCTTCGCTGAAGGCGGGAAGCGCTCCGGAGACGGGGAGCTTACCGACGAAGCCGAGGACGAGGAGGGCGGCGAGCCAGAAGGAGGGGGTGCCGATCGAGACGACCGAGATGACGCGGATCACTTGGTCGGGCCAACGGTCGCGGTAGATGGCGGCGAGAACTCCGAGGGGGAAGGCGAGGAGGATCGCGAAGAAGAGTCCGAGGAAGGTCAGCTGAAGGGTGACGGGCAGGGCCTGGGCGACGAGGTCTGAGACCTTGTTGGAGGTGCCGACGCCGTAGGTGCCGAGGTCGCCGTGCAGCATTCCCAGGAGGTAGAGGCCGTATTGGACGAAGAAGGGCTTGTCGAGTCCGTGCTCGACACGGTAGGCCTCGAGTGCTTCGGGGCTCGCGGTCTCACCGAGGGCCGAATAGGCGGGGTCGATCGGTGAGAGCGACATGATGAAGAAAACGAGGAAGGATACGCCGATGATCATGATGGGCAACGCGACCAAGCGGCGCCCGATTAATCTCAACAGATTATTCACTGCTCATACTCCTGTTTCGGCCATTTGGCATGGAAAAGGAGGGGCGGGTAGCGGGAGAGCACCCGCCCCTCCTCTTCAGATAGGGGCTGCCAAATGGCAGGCGGGACTGCTTACTTCAGTCCGACGCCAACGAGGTCGAGGCCGGTCGAGGCGATCGGCTTGAAGTTGGTGACCTTGTCGCCGTTGTACGCGGTGATTAGCTTGCGGTGGAACAGCGGGTAGGTGACGGCCTGCTCGGCGAGGAAGTCCTGGGCTTCTCCCCACTTGGCCTTGGCGGCATCGCCGTCAAGCTGAACGGCTTCGTTCATGATCTCCTGGAACTTGTTGAAGTTCTCCGGGTCAGCGTTCTTCCACTGCGAACGCTTGTTGGTCCACACGTTGTCGGCGTTCCACCAGCCCATGATGATGCCGGGGTCGGTGCCGAAGACCGAGGGGTCACCGGGGGCGAGGATGACATCGAAGGTGGGCGAGTCAACGTCGGCGACGTTCGAGTAGAGGTCGGAGGAGGCCATGGAGTTGACGGTGACCGTCAGACCGAGGGCTTCAAGATCAGCCTTGATCTGGGGGATGAGGTTCTGGATCCACGGGTGGTCGGTCGTCGTGAGGTTGATCTCGCTCAGGCCAGCGGCGGAGATGGCGGCCTTGGCGGCGTCAACGTTGTAGTCGAGCTGGGTCGTGGTCTTCTTGTACGAGGGGTTGGTGTTCGGCAGGAAGGATGTTGCAACCGTTGCCTGGCCTTCCATGGCGGAGTCGACGAGCTTCTGCTTGTCGATGGCCATGTGGATCGCCTGGCGCACCTTGGCATCGTTGAAGGGGGCCTTGGTGGTGTTGAACATGAGGAAGGGGTTGCCGTAGCCCTGAACGGACTCGACGGTCCAACCGGTGGCCTTGATCTGGTCGGAGGCGGAGGCCGGGACGGCTTCCATCACATCAGTGGTGCCGTCGAGGGCGGCGGCCAGGCGTGCGGAGTCGTCTTTGAGGACGTGCCAGCGGATGCGCTCAACCGTCGCGGGGGCTTCGCCGTTGTAGTTCGGGTTGGGAACGGCGGTGACCTCGGTTGGGGTGATGTTCTCGTACATGTACGGGCCCGAACCGGTCGGCTTGGCCTTGAGGCTGTCGGCGTCCATCGAGGTCGGGACGATCTTCACGTTGGTGAAGCGTTCCTTGAGGCTGGCGAAGGGGTACTTCAGTTCGATGGTGACGGTGTTGTCGTCCTTGGCGGTGACCGACTCGACGAAGCCGAAGAATTGCTTGTAGATGGACTTGTCGTCGGTGGTGCGAGCGTAGGAGCTCACGACGTCCTCGGCGGTGACGGGGGTGCCGTCGGAGAACTTGGCGCCGTCGCGGAGGGTGACCTCGTAGACGGTGTCGGAGACCTTGACCGGGTCACCGGCGGCGAGGGCCGGGTACACCGAGTAGTCGGCCATGTGGAACTGGTAGAGGCCTTCGAGGACCTCCCAGTTGGTGCCCATGGCGAGCGCCGAGGTCGTGATCGGGCCGTAGTCGGTCGTTTCGTAGGCGGCGCCGACGTTGAGTTCACCCTTAGGGGTGCTCGACTCGGTGCTCGTTGGGTTTTCGGGCGTCGCCTTTTCTGCAGAGCCGCCGCAACCGGAAAGCACCAGTGTGGCTGTGGCCATGAGTGCCACGCCTGCAGCCATGTGCTTGCGCAAACGCATTGTTACTCCTCACCGTTGAGTAAAGACACGAGCGGGGCGCTCGAATCCGATAGAATGACCTTATGTTGTCTGACAACTCTTTGCAAGTGGGTTTGGCGAATCTGGCCGGCTCAAAAACGTTACAAAATGATAAAGACGCCTCGACCTCGTCTAATCGTTCAACGATGACGATGGACTCGATCAAGGCGTACATCCTTACGCACGGACTCACCCCCGGCTCTCCCCTGCCGACCGAGGCCGCGCTATGCGCCGAACTCGGCGTCTCTCGTTCCTCCGTACGCGAGGCAATGCGAAGGCTCGAAGCCCTCGACATCGTCCGTTCCCAACGCGGATCGGGCTCCTACGTCGGTGATATGTCCATGCGTCCCCTGGTGGAGACCCTCGTACTGCGCTCCGCCCTCGACGTCAAGGGCGGGGCGAGCTCCTTGTCCGAGGTGATTGCGATCCGCAAGGCCCTCGACCTGGGGATCGGCGCTGAACTCGTCGCCGCGATGAAGGGCACGAAGAACCCCGAACTCGAAAAACTCGTCACCTCGATGCGCGAGCACGCCGAAGCCGGGCAGACCTACTACGACGACGACATCGCCTTCCACTCCACGCTCATCAAGCAGCTGCACAACACGATGCTCGAACAGCTCATTTCCGCAATGTGGCTCATCCACCAGACGGTGACCCCGAGCCTGCATCCGGCCGATCATGAGGCCATGCTGCTCACGGCCCGCGCGCACGGCGATATCCTCCGAGCCTGCGAAGAAGGCGACCTCAAGGGCTATGCCGCCGCAGTCGAGTTCCACTACGCTCCGCTGAGCAAGCTCATCTCCGATTCGGAGTGATTCACCCGGAGGGTCCCGCAAAGGCTGGGCCCTCCGCCTCACTGCCTCCCCGTTCCCCTTCAGTGCAGGGCTCCCCTTCAGCGCAGGGGGCACGCGCTCCTGTTCAACGCAGCGCGCATGCAACCCCGAGGAAGGGGCTCCTCACTGATCGGAGGCTGAGCTCACTGATCGACACTCAATACAAAAAATCCCCGAAGATTCCTCTTCGGGGATTTTCTCAGAAACGCGACTCAGCGGGTCTCGCGGTGCGCCGTCGACTTGCGACAACGCGGGCAGAACTTCGCCAGTTCAAGACGATCCGGCGTATTGCGACGATTCTTCTTCGTGATGTAGTTGCGCTCCTTGCACTCCGAGCAGGCCAGAGTGATCTTGGGGCGAACGTCCTGGGACTTGCTTGCCACGGTTGTTTCCCTCGCTTAGTTTCGTCGCTCGCGCGACCTGTCGGATCAAAGAATTGGTAGCGGGGGCGGGGCTCGAACCCGCGACCTCACGATTATGAGTCGTGCGCTCTGACCAGCTGAGCTACCCCGCCGCCGGAAGCGGATGAATCCGCGACCGGAGCCCCGAAAGGGAATCGAACCCTTGACCTTCTCCTTACCATGGAGACGCTCTGCCGACTGAGCTATCGGGGCAACGAGCCGAATCCTAGGCAGATTCGAATCGCTCTGGCAATTCGTTCCGCCGTGGCTTCGCTCACTGCGGTCCTCGCCGGGCGGCGAGGTGCGATCCAAGTGATCGCCGTGGCGGGTGAGGGATTCGAACCCCCGTAGCATTACGCGGCTGATTTACAGTCAGCTCCCATTGGCCGCTCGGGCAACCCGCCTTGGCTCCGCGCTCCGACCCCTCGGTCATCGCTTGGCGCCGTGGAAGAATAGCAAGGCAGCGGCGCGAAACGCCAATCGCCCCTGTAGGACCCTCCTCACAGAACAACCCGCCTAGACTCGGGTCGACTGAAGTCCCGGCCCCGGAAAGGACTGCCGACATGGCCAACGACTCCTCCTTCGACGTCGTCTCCCGCCTCGACCGCCAGGAGGTGGACAACGCCGTCAACCAGTGCGCCAAGGAGATCTCCCAGCGCTACGACTTCCGCGGCGTTGACGCCTCCGTGAGCCTGTCAGGCGACACCATCACCCTGGAGGCCAACACGGCCGAGCGGGTCCTGGCGATCCTGGACGTCCTGGAGTCCAAGCTCTTCCGCCGCGGCGTCTCCCTCAAGGCCCTGGATCTGGGGGACAAGGAGCCGCGCCCCTCGGGCAAGATCTACCGCCTGGCCTGCCCGCTGCGCGAGGGACTCACCCAGGAGGTGGCCAAGAAGATCACCAAGGCGATCCGTGACGAGGGCCCCAAGAGCGTCAAGGCCACGATCCAGGGCGACGAGGTGCGCGTGACCTCCAAGTCCCGCGACGACCTCCAGAGCATCATCGCCCTGCTGAAGAACCTCGACGTCGACGCCGCCCTCCAGTTCGTCAACTACCGCTGAACGGTGCTCGCCCCCGGCGACTAGGCCGACAGCAGTGTCAGGACGGCCTTGACGCGGCGGTGGACGGCGGCGTCGGGCA
>ERZ772956.289-NODE-289-length-40595-cov-10.121238_pt1 | contig 40595 bp, 56 predicted proteins | sample MGYA00580683_ERZ772956 | MGnify/ENA primary metagenome ERZ772956 (study PRJEB29015, sample SAMEA2738077) | human oral metagenome | biome: human oral; feature: human-associated habitat; material: saliva | place: China | collected 2212 ... | reverse complement strand
TCTACCCGCAACCCCCGCTCAACACCCGGTCACCCACACTCAACTCGGAAGAGCCGCTTTGTCCGTGAGCACAGTGAACTTCTCCAGAACCTGCTGCGTCACACGTCCTTCGTAGACACGCGAGGCAAAAAGCCGCACGAAGTCCGCAGAAGGCTCCTTAAACTCCATTCCCACTTCCCGCTTGATCGCTCCGAGGTACTTGAGTTCCTCCGCGGCACTCACGATCGACGTCAGATCGAAGCGTTCCTTCGTCAGTTTCCTCAGCTCAGGCAGGAAGGTCTCATCAATATCAGCAAGATCCAGTACCAAGAAGGGCCGCGAATCCATGACATTGGGAGCATCGAGATCCGTGTAGAAGTTATAGACGCGCCCATTGGTAAGCACCGCAATTCGAGCCTTCGTCACTGAGAAGTATCGATACAGCTGAGCGGCATGCTCAGGCGTGAGGTCGCCGGCGACCTTCTTGCATTCGATGAGAATTCGAACTTCTCCACCATCCATGATGGCGTAGTCAACCTTCTCTCCACGCTTAACACCGACATCCGCCGTGAACTCGGGAACAACCTCCTGAGGATCGAAGATGTCATAGCCAAGAACAGTTGAGATGAAGGGCAGAATAAAAGCGGTTTTCGTTGCTTCTTCAGTCTCGATACTCTCCCACTGGTCAGCAACTTTGCCAGCCAGGAGAGTGAGAGCGTCTTCAAAGGCCACCATTGACTCCTTGCATGATTGTGTGAGCTACCTCTATAACTCTAGCCACACTCTACCCATGTTTGCCAGGTAAGCCAAAAGAACCCTCTGGCAACACGCTGATCAGCCACGAAGAACATCGAACCCAAACCCATCGTCTGACCAGCACCTTACGACCAGCACAAAACGCATGACCTTCTGCACAAGAACTCCGCGATCCATTCAACGAAGGATCCAAGTAGGAACGACAGCCACGCACTCGCTCCAAGAAAAGACGGTTAACAGATTCAGCCCGCCGAAGGCGAGAGCATCTAACATCCCCACATCCACAAACAAAATGAGGTAATCTCACAAGATAATGAGGCTGGAAACTCGTCTACGACCAACAACACTCTAGCTCCAAAGCAGCGGCAGTCGATCAACCCACCGCATCGAGTCGCTCAAGAGAACCTTCTCTCGAAGGTACGCTCGACCACACGCGCGAGTATCTACCTGAACCCACACAACTTCTTTCTGAACTTCGGCAGGATAGTCATCAATATCAAGAGTCCATTCAACACTCGCAGAAGGCTCGATACGTTGACGCTCTGGCGGACCGCGAAACTCGAATCGAGAATCGACCACGGTGCCACCAATACTTGGCTTAACCACTCGTGGCGGCTCAATCACAGCCGCTACTCTCCCTCGATTCTCAACACATACTGTCAACAAGTGACTCGACTCCGAAGCAACATTGCTATGAGTATGGACAATATTTAGAACCGGATACGGACCACTTTCTCTATGAATACGCATGGCCACTCGCCGACTTTGTCGCGCAACCCGCAAACTAACATAGATCGAAATTAGAGAAACAAACACCGCAAAACAGCTTCCTACTGCAGCCGCAGCAGCCCACTGATTTACTGTCAAACCCCAAACAAGTTCATTCATAGAGCAATAATCCATAGAAATACACTGTTTGTCAAACAGGCTCACGGATGCCTCTTCCCATCTGCAGCAACTACACCGACAACAGCACACAGTCCCAAAGCTATCCAGAACTGCGTTTCCTATCCAGAACAGCGTTTCCTATCCAGAACTCGCATCTACACTCACTCTGCGTAGGCACAACGATGAAAAGGCAAGAGAAAACCCCGGGCTTCCAACGGAAGCCCGGGGAGGGATGTTGTGGAGATGGGGGGAATCGAACCCCCCGCAGGGCGTTTCGGCGTTTGCGGTGCGAGGGCGGGGAAATGTCTTGATTTCCCGCCAAAAACTCGGTTTTTCTGCATGGCCTTGAATGGGCTTAAAACAGCCTTGCGTGACGTTGCGCGCGTGTCACGTGACACGCGCCTAAAAACAGGTTCGCGCGCCCCCGCGCTCGCGGCTGGTTGTCTTGACACCTTGCACCCGGCGTGGGCCTCCCATAGGGACGCAGATGTGGGCGGCCCGAGGTAGAATAGGGGCAACAGATCCCCGGTCAGGCCTCTGTTTTCAAGCACAAATGACCGGGGCCATATCGAGGTTAGGCACTGCAGGCCCCGGCCCGACGCGGGGTGCGACCTAGCCGCTTAGGAGTAGCGCGGTTCATGGCCGCGCGGCCCCGGCCTATGCGCGGGCTCCAATGCGCAGACCACACCCCCACGCCGTTGACTGGGCCTCTCACGGCGCGGGGGTGGCTCTCCTGGACGCAGATGTGCCCGCCGCGAGCTAAGCTAGTGGCAGCGCCCCCACACTTCCCGACCGGGTTCCGTGTGGGGCCTTCTCATGTCACCGGCCCCGCCTGGACGCAGATGTGGGCGGCCACTGATAGAATGGGCGTAATAGATCGTGCGGCATCTTCGGGTAGCTGTGCGGTTCTCTCTTGGGTAAACCACTTTCCCGAAGTGAGAGACCCGGCCACCTGCGCTGGCCTAACATGCGCAAACCCCGCCGCCCCTGCCAATGATCGGGAATGTCATGGCAGGGACGGCGGCCTTATCTCTCCCCTGGCCCACTAGTGGGCCGCCGTGATACGCTTACACCAAGCGCACACATATTGAACCCGGACGGCTCCGGGGCTTGCCCGCGCGCACGGGCGTTCTAAATGCGCGAGACCCCACCAGGGCGCCTGCCTGGTGGGGTCTGTTTTTATACCCGCCCGGTTGTGAGCATGTTTTCGGCGTCAGTGAGCATCCTCGTCATCGATACGCCAAGGGCGCGGCATAGCGCTTCAAGGACTGTGACAGTCATGGGTGCAGCTGGCCCGTCCTCGGCCAGGACTCGCATTAGCCGCGAGCGCGAAACTCCCGACCGGGTTGCAAGGGTTCGCTGCGACATGCTTTGCCTGGCCATTTCGGCACGTAGGGCGGCGGCAACGGCTTGCTCGAAGTCGTGCGGCTCAAATGCTGTGACATTCATGCGCCCCATTATGGACCAGAAACGGGCCACCTGGTAGGGATATTGCGTCAGCAATTTTTGCGTTTCGACTTGACTGGCCCACTTCTGGGCCGCTATGGTTACTCACATGCGGCCCACAAATGGGCCACCCTGGAAAGGAGGGACACAATGAACGCGCTGCAAACAGAGCTCAAACTGCGAATCAGCAACGACGGCGGCTCGGTTCGGGCGTTCGCAAAGAAGGTAGGACTTTCGCGCACAACGCTTGCGCGCAAACTCTCAGGTGAGAGCGACTTCACGCTAGGCGAGATCGCCACCATCAGCGCCGCCCTCGGCTACGAAACCCCGAGCCGCCTCATGGCAGACGCCGAAGCCCGCACCGAGGAGGCCGCGTGACTCAGATCCTCACCCTCGCCGAGGCCGCCGACATGCTCAGGCTCTCCCCCGCCGCCGTTCGCCGCCGCATCCGTGACGGACAGATCGCCGCGTGGAACGAACGAGGCCGGGCCGGGTGGCGCATCCCCGCCGAAGCGCTCACGGCCTACCAGGCCAGGCACGCAGCCGAACCCGGCGAAGGCAGGATCACCCCGCGCAGCAACCGCAGCCAGGCCGCCCGCAAGGCAGCCGCCACACGCGCAGCCCAACGGGCCGCGTAACCCACAACCAAAAAGACGGGCCCCGCGAGGCTGCCACCCCGCGAGACCCACGCACGACCCCACAGAAAGGACAAAGATCGTGCAGATCAACGGTACCACGCTCACCAAGCGCCAGAAAGCCCTCATTGGCGGCGCGCTCCTCCGAGAGCAGACCCGCGCAACCGACGCAATGCGCATCATCGACATGACGGCGGTCCACCCCAAGGCCCGCGAACACGTCGCCGGGGCGCTCATCCTCACCATCGATGAGATCAGCGACCTGATTGGCCTCATCAACGAGGATCAGGAGGCCACGAAGTGACCGAGATGCTGATCCCCGCGAAGTACCAGGGCGACATCGACGCCCTGCGCTACGGGCACCGTGGCTGGCATGGATTCCGCCACCGCCTCGCCTGGGCCGTCATGCCCGAATGCATCCGCGCCCTCATGATCGCAGGCCTCATGGTCGCCAACCATCCCGACGAAGTCATGAACGCGCTGTTCGAGAAGTCCCTGACCGAGTACGCCGACCAGGCCGCACGCGACGAAGCCGAAGCCGACGAGGAGGCCAGGCAGTGACCCTCGCAACCGTCGAATGGCTCCACTCCACCGTCTGGTGGATCAAGCACCCCGGAACACCCTGCACCGACAAGCGCGTCCGCCGCCTCATTCAGGACGCCCGCATCAACGCCCTTGACCTCACCCTCGACAACGAACAGGACTGAATAACGATGAACACCAACACCACCAAGTACACGCTCGCAGGCCTCGGCCTCACCGTAGGCCTCGCCGTCGCAGCCGCCGCGGCCCCCGCGCTCGCGGCCCCCACCACGCCCGAGCCGATCAGCGCTCAGGTCACCAAGGCAACCAGCGCCTCCCGACAGGCCTCGAGTGAGGTCAACGTCGAGGGCACCTGGCAGACCCCGCGCCTCACCCCCGGATCTGTCCTCACCGTTGGCAGCGTCGACGGCGGCTTCAACTGGCGCGCCAACTTCCCGTTCACCCTGGATGACGGAACCAAGATCGGCGAGTGCGTCGCCGATCAGGCGACCCTCACCTGCACGGTGACGGACGTTCCCGAAGCCTGGGCCGCGAAGGAAAACGTGACCGGTACGTTCCACGCCCGCGCAAGCCTCACCGACAAGGCCGTGGGCACCGAATCGACCCAGATCACGCTCAACGGCCAGACGGTGCGAACGCTCGTATGGGGCGACAAGGACGGGACCGGGGTCTGCTCGCAGGACTGCGACGGCCCCGCCCACTTTGAATATGCCCGCCCGGAGAACGTGAAGTATGGGTGGACCAACCGCGACGGGTCTATCGGGTGGGGCATCCAGTGGAAGATCGAAGCGGGCGTCGAGTACACGATTGTCGACGAGACCAACACACTGCACACAGCTGTCAAGTGCAGTACCGGCCCGACATGGGCCCCGGCAACGACGTCGTGGACGGACGGCAAGCTCGACGACACCAAGCACACCCTGACGTTCACGCCCCCGACGGGCGCTCTCACCTGCGTGACCTACCCGGATGCGACGCAGCCCGTCGACGGCGTCACGACTTACACAAACAAGGCCACGATCAACGGTGCTTCTCTCGAAGCGACCGCGACGGTGAAGGCCGGCGGCGGTACCGACGGCGACGGAACCGTGAAGCCCACCACCGCGCCGACGCCTTCCACGGAGCCGACGCCCGAGCCGACCCCCACCAGCCCGGCCACCAACCCGACGCCTGAACCGTCCACGCCTGCGACCCCGGCGCCGAAGCCCTCGGATGAACCTCAGTCCACGCCGACCCCGACGCCCGAGCCGCGCGTGACGACCGAGCCGGTTCCCGTGCCCACGCCTGCGACCCCGAAGCCCGAACCGAAGGCAGACCCGGCGCCCGCGCCCGCACCGACGGAGCGCCTCGCCAAGACGGGCGTGACCCTCGCCGGGATCGGCGCTGCCCTCGTGCCCTTACTGATCGGCGCAGCGCTCGCCACCGCCGGATACGTTATCAACCGCCGTTACCTGGGAGGCAACGGACGATGACCACCAACGACGCAACGGACAAGCTCATCCCGCTTGAACTCACCCGCGACGACCTCGCATGGCTCCGCGCTTTCCTCAACGAGGGACGCGTCAACGCAGACCACGACTACAAGAAGGTCGAAGCCCTCCACAGTGACATAGCTATCCGCGCCGCACAGGACGCGCTCAGGAGTGAGCACGCGCGGATGACGAAGATCGTCGAAGCCATCAACAAGCAGTTGGCCGTCATTGACGAGCGCGAAGCGATTGCAAGGAAGATCGCCGTAATGACGACGCCCGTCGCCTAACCCCCCGGCCTGGTGGGGCCGCCCCGCTGGCAGCCCGGCGGCCCCACCACCCCCTAATTAACCAAAGGACAAAAACCACCATGCGATACGTACACGCTTACTCCAAGACCGCGGCGACGGTCTACCACCTGATCGCCGCCGCATCCGCGACCTACGGCGTCCTCGCAATGCTCCTCGCCTGTTACGAACGCAACCTCGCCGCCGGGCTCCTTGCCCTCATCCCCACCGCCGCCGGAATCGCCCTCGGTACCGCCCTCCTGGGCCGCGAAGAACAGCAGGGAGGCGAGCAGGCATGACCATCCGCAAGGCACAGATCCCAGGCAAGATGCAGATCGGCTCTCACGCGCCCCTGTTCCTGCGCATCACGACCCCCGCCGAGCGGCGCCACATTCAGACCCACCCCGGCGAAACGTTCCTCGTCCCCAACGACGACGGTGAGACCGGCGGCTGGCCCCGCCGCCGCGTCGACGCTATCCGAGCCTACGCGCAGAACCTCAACAAGCGCGGCTCCTTCTGGGTTGTTGACTCCCGATCCGACGGGGAGGGCGGTTATCTCGTGTGGCTCTCCTGGGACAAGGCCGAGGCGCAGCGCAGGCAGGCCACCAATCGACGCAGGCGGGTCACGGAATGAACACCTACAGGCGTTGCGGCGACGAACTGCCCTCCCCTCACAGCGTCTGTGAGGACTGTGCGTACGACATGCAGAACGAACTTGACGACTGGGATCTGCTCCCCGTCGGCCTCTCCTACTGAAAGGACTATCGATCATGGCATCGACCGAAGTCACTAAGGCGCGCGGTAAGGCCGCCGCGAAAACCACCCCCACCCCGGCACCCGCACCCGCCCCCACGCCTGGGTTCTCGTACATCACCGCCGGGCTGCAGGAGCGCGCCGACTACATTGCGCGCCTGGCGCCCTCGACAATCCTGCCCACCGCCTACCGGGGCAACGCGGCTAACGCGTTCGTCGCCGCTGAAACCGGCGCAGCCCTCGGCCTCGAACCCCTCCAGGCCCTCGCGTCAATCGCAGTCATCAACGGGCGGGCGACCCTGTCCTCGGACCTCATGGCAGCGGTGATCCGCCGCGCAGGCCACACGCTCAGGATCGTGGAGAACAGCCCTGAGAGCGTGACGGCGACGCTGATCCGCGCCGATGACAAGACGTTTGAGTTCATCGTCACCTGGGATAAGGACAAGGCGGTCAAGGCGGGCTTGTGGGGACAGAAGGGCCCCTGGTCGCAGTATCCGACGCAGATGCTCAGGGCGCGCGCGATCACCGAGGTTGCCCGTCAGGGCGCGTCCGAAGCCCTCATGGGAATGATCTACAGTCCCGAGGACTTCGGGGCGACGATCACGGACACGGGCGAAGTCCTTGAAGCGGAGATCGTCAACGACGCACCCGCACCCGCCGCGGCGAAGCCGAAGCCGGCTGCGAAGCCCGCGGCGACCCCCTCACAGCCCTCGCCCCTCGACAAGCCCCTCACCCCGGCGCAGGCCAGCGTCGCAAAGGGCCTCGAAACCCTCAGCTTCACGCAAGCCGCCTATACCGACTTGTGCAAGCGGTGCCTCGGCCAGATCGTCGCCGTCACGGCCCTCAACGACGAACAGGCCGCCACCCTCCACACGGAGCTGCTCGCAATCTACAACAGCAACCACGCCCAGCCCGAACCCGAACCCGAGCAGGTCGCCGAAGCAGAGATCATCGACGACCAGGCCCCCATTTTCGACTACGGCGACGACACCGACCCGAACGGAGGGGCCGCGTGAACGGCATCGACCTGTACGACGGCATCACCCTGCATCAGGGCGACTGCAGGGACATCATGCGAACCCTACCCGCCGATCATTTCGACGCGATTATCACCGACCCGCCCTACGGGATCACCTTCCTGGGCGAAAAGTGGGACACCGCCACCCCGACCGGTTTTCAGTCGTGGGCGCAGTCATGGGGTGAGGAGGCGCTGCGCGTCATCAAGCCAGGCGGTTACCTCCTCGCGTTCAGCGCTACGCGCACCTATCACAGGCTCACGAGCGGCCTCGAGGACGCCGGCTTCGAGGTACGCGACGGCATGGCGTGGATACGCGCCGACGGCAAACCCGCCGGGGTCGACCTCGCGGCATCTTTCGACCGCGACGCAGGCCTCCTTGACCAACGCGAAGGCCGCACCATTGAACGGTTTGATACCAGCAAAACCGCCACAGATTTCAGCAATTACAAGCTACAAACCAGCGGCGAACCTGTCACCGACGAAGCCAAAACCTGGGAAGGATGGGGCGTCGGCCTGAAACCCGCGTGGGAACCAATCGTCGTCGCCCGCCGCCCTCTCGAGGGCCGACTCGTCGACAACGTGCGTGAGCACGGTACCGGCGCTATGAACATCCGCGCAGGCATGGACAAGATCAACGGCACTTACCCGCCGAATCTCCTCATGGGTGAGCAGGCCATGGCCGCCGCCGTCGAGCAGGGCGCGCCCGACCACGTGTGGCCGGTGTTCCGGTACCATCCGAAGGCCCCTAAGCGCGAGCGCCCCATCGTGGGGGGGGTACAGCACGTCACCGTGAAGCCCCTCGAGCTTATGCGGTACCTGATCCGTCTGGTTGTGCGGCCCGGTTCCCTGATCCTCGAGCCGTTCGCCGGGTCTGGCACGACCCTGCAGGCGGCGGCTATGGAGAACGTGCGGGCGGTCGGCTGCGAACTCGACGACCGTTACATCCCGCTAATCAAGGAACGCTTCAGGCAGGGCATCGAAGCGCCCCTCGACCTGTTCGGCCTGGACGGTGATGCAGCATGATCAACGAATGGCCCCACAAGAGCCCATACGCGGAAGCCGAAGCGCGGCTGCGCGACGCAATCCTCGTGGTTGAGCTACGGGACGCGATCAACCAGGCCGCAACACAGATGGACAACGCCGCACGAGATCACGTCGCAAACAACCACGCGACCAACATCCGCGACACCATCGACACCCTCACCAGCGAAAGAAGCCGGCCATGACAACCATCGGCTCGTTGTTCACCGGCTACGGGGGCCTCGACATGGGCGTCGCCATGGCCCTAGACCCCGACGCCCGCGTCGCGTGGACAAGCGACGTTGAACCCGGCCCCTGCAAGCTCGCCGAGGTGCGCTGGCCAGACACCCCCAACCTGGGCGACATCACGCAGATCGACTGGGCAGACGTGGAGCCTGTCGACGTCATATGCGGCGGCTCACCCTGCCAGGACCTAAGCCTCGCAGGCAAGCGCGCAGGCATGGCCACCGGCACCCGCTCGGGCCTGTGGGAATCCATGGCCGCCGCCGTCGAAACAATCAGACCCCGCCTCGTGGTGTGGGAAAACGTGCAAGGAGCACTCAGTGCAAGAGCCTATAGCCCGGTGGAATCCGAACCGGCAATGCTGGGAACGTCCTCAAATGGACCTGCTCTCAGGGCAGCCGGACGTGTGGTCGGGGACCTGGCCGGCCTCGGGTATGACTGTCGCTGGGCAGTTGTACGAGCTTCCGACGCAGGCGCACCCCACCAGCGCGCCCGCTTCTTCCTTATTGGCTACCCCGACGGCCAACCTTGGGTCATGCGGGGGCCCGCAACACCCGGACAAGCGCCGGGCGGGCGGCCACAGCGTGAGCCTACAGGACCAGGTGACAGCGTTCCCGCACTGATCCCGACGCCGACCGCGTCAGACCACAAAGCCGGCCGCCACCAAGACGGCACAGGCCACACCCTGACCCAGGCAGTGCAGATGCTACCGACGCCGGTCGCGCAGCCCTCGGGAAACAGTCCGTCCGAGCACCTACGGAAGAAGCCAGGCAGGTACCGCGTCACCGACCTAGCAATCATCGTCGAAAACAACCTCCTACCAACCGGCGGCCTCCTCCCCACACCGCAAGCAACGTACGCGCCCCGCTCATCACCCGGCTACGGACCCAACCTCCACGAAGCCGTCGCCGCAACCGACGCAACGTTCGGACCATACGCCCCCGCAATCGACAGGTGGGAGAAAGTCACAGGCCGCCAAGCCCCCCACCCCACAAACCCACCACGACGCAAAGGCGGCAAACCCCAACTATCCGCACGATTCGTCGAATGGCTCATGGGACTACCAGACGGCCACGTCACCGGCCCCGACCTCGACCTAAGCCGAGAACGCCAACTCAGGATGCTCGGCAACGGCGTAGTGCCACAGCAAGCCGCGCTCGCGGTCCGCACCCTCATTCACACAGCTAAGGACGTAGAAAATGACAGCGTTTGATCCGCTCGCCGGTCTTGACGGCGTTCGCACGTACCAGGAGCGCGTCATGGTGCGCGCCGTACGCCTCACCCGCGACAACGCGGACGCGATAGCGAAGATCGCCCGCAAGACGGTCGCCTGCAGCGATTACGGCCTGATCTTCCTCACCGGCCCCGGCACCGCCGTCTGGGCCATAGAAGGCGACATGATCGTCGCCACGCCGGGCCGCGTGCGCGTCTCGAACCGCACGGCCACCGACTTCTGCGCCTGGTACTCGCACGCAGGCGAGCGGATCAGCGAGGAGGACCTCGAAGATGACAACTGAACTGACCATCGGCACGATAAACCCAGGCTACGGGGGCCTCCCTATCGGCGTGGCAGCCGCGCTGGGCGGCGCCACCCTCCAGTGGCACGCCCACCCAGGACTAGGCATTGACTGGCCCGGTCGCACGGTTATGCACTATCACCACCCACGAGCCGCAGCCTACACCGACATAAGCAAGCACCCACCGATGGTCGACGTGCTCACCATCAACAGGCTTGAGACCTGGCAGACCGTGGGCGTGCCGCTGATCGACGCAGGCTACAAGCCCCCGCTCGTCATCGTCGAAGTTCAACTCCCCAACGATGAAGCCGTGCCGATCTGCGACTATCTCGCCAGCCACGGATACCGCACGGAATGGCCTTGCCTGTGCTCGAACGCGGTCGGTGCACCCCACCGCCGCCTCCGTACGTACGCAATCGGTGTCCGTAACGACATCGACGTGCCCACGGTGAACGCATCCTACCTGGACACCGACCCGTGGACCGGCGACCTATGGACCAGCCCGAGCGCGTACTGCACGCACCTAGACAGCGAGGCATACAGGTGGACGCAGGATGACATGGAAGGCCACGCCGACAAAGCCCTCACGCGCGCCCTCGAACACTGGGAGAAGGTCACGGGCGAGCGGTACCCATATCCCCTGTACTCGCTGCCCACCACCACCGACGCGGGGCGCCTGTCTATCGGCTTCGTGGAATGGATGATGGGCCTCCCCGTGGGCTACGTGTCCACGCCGAGCCTGCCCCTGACCCGCGACGAGCGCATGGAGCTCCTCTACTCGGGGACCGTGCCCCTGCAGGCCGCATACGGCGTCGCCGTCGGCCTCAAGCAGATGAGCGACCAATGATCCGTCTCGCCCTCACCCTGCACCCCGCCGTGTGGCTCACAGCTAACCAGCGGTTGCACTGGTCAACGCGGATGCGCCGAACGCGGATGTTGAGAGCCCTCGCAGCCAGCGAAGCCCGCATTACCGGCGCAGCGGGCCGACGCCTGGGCGCGTCCACGGTCACCGCCGTGATCGGATACCCAACGGCAACCCGCGCCGACCCGGCCAACGCCGCGCCCACCGTGAAAGCAATCATCGACGGACTCGTCGACGCCCGCGTATGGGACGACGATGACCACCTGCATATACCGAGCGTCGCATTTGAGCGCGACCCCAACAAAGCCCCCAAAGGCACACACACCATCACCCTCATAATTCACGAACAGGAGACCACACAATGAAGCACTACACCCGTGGCCAGTTCACCGCGTCATTCTTCCCCGCCGACGGTATCCCCGCCGCCACCGTGACCGCGATCCTCTCGCAACTGAAGCCAGGCGCAGTCATCGACGACGCAGGCGTGGACACCAACGGCCCGTTCACCGGCACCCGGCGCCTCATCATCAACTACCGCGAACCCGCCCAGAAGGAGGCCTGACCATGCCCCGGAAGATCGACACGAAGCGCATCAGCTTCAACGCCTCGTTCGGCATCAGTCCCGAACAGCTCACCAAGGAAATCAACAGCCTGCCCCTCACGGCCCGCATCCTCACCATCGACACCGTCGCGCGCCCCGGCTTATACACCACGCACACGGACATCACCTACTACACGCAGCCAGAAAGGGCAGACAATGCTTGATTTTCGCCGCACCGACTTACTCACGATCCGCGTCGAGCACGGAGAGCGGATCGCCCCCGCCGAACTCATTGAGGCGCTACAGACCATCCCCGACGGGTGGGTGATCGCAGACATCAGCGGGTACGCCCTCGCCGACTACCAGCAAATAGAGATCCGCATAGAGCCAGACGAAAGGACAAACTAATGGCGCGTTTCAATTGGCCTGGCCGCTTCGCGGCCCTACCCGCCGCCTACTACGACGACCCTGTCATTATCGCCGTCGGCCCCGACGCCGAACTCTGGTACGTGCGCACCCTCGCCTGGTGCGCCGCCCACCCCGAAACCGACGGCGTCATCCCCCTCGAGGTCGCCGTCAACCGCCTAGGCATCCCCGACGCCATGTCACGCGTGGACATTTGCGCCCGTCAGGGCCTTATCACCAAAAATGGCGATTCTGTGAGAGTGACATCGTGGGTGAAATGGAACGGCAAATGGCGCGACATTCAGGAACGAGCCGCTACAAGGGCCAAGGATTAGGAGGTAACAGCCGTGCGCATCCGAACCATCAAACCTGAGTTCTGGCGCAGTGAGGACATCGCTGCTCTGAGCATCGAGGACAGGCTCCTGTTCATCGGCCTGTGGTCGTACGTCGAGGACAACGGTGTGGGCCGCGATGAGCCCCAACTCATCCAGTGCGACCTGTACCCTCTCGACACATTCACTGAGGCCTCACTGAGGACTCACGGAGGCCTCATGCGACTCTCACAACAGGGTCTAATCACCCGTTATAAGGGCCCCGACGGACGCAAATACCTGCAAATCAACAGCTGGGACAAGCACCAGAAAATCAACCGCCCGTCAAAACCGCGTTTCCCGCAGTACAACGCCGAAAACTGCACACTCACTGAGGCCTCACTGAGTCCTCACTGCACACTCACTGAGGCCTCACTCCCGGAACAGGGAACAGGGAACAGGGAACAGGGAACAGGGAAGAACACCCCTTTTAGCCCCCCTCACGAAACCGAAAACGCCGAGACCGCGAGCGCCGAGCGCGCAACCGTGCCCGCTGACGCGGCCCCGGCAACCGCAACCACCTCGAAGCCCTCGAAAGCCTCGAAGGCCCGAGGCGCCCGCCTACCCGACGGCTGGGTCCCCAACGACGACCTCATCGCCTGGACCAAGGCCAACGCGCCCGCCGCGGCGAACGCCCTCGAGCTTGATCGGTTCCGCGACTACTGGACCGCGCAGCCCGGCGCGAAAGGCCGTAAGACCGACTGGGCGGCCACGTGGCGTAACTGGGCGCGCAAGTGCCAGGAACAAGCCCACCAGCCCACCCGAGGCCAGGCCCCGCGCAGCACGACCAGCGACCGCGTCAACGGGTGGCTCGCCCTCGCCGAAAGCCTCGACCCCACACGCCAGCCCCCCAGCCAGCCCAGCCTGATCGCCATCGAAGGAGGCGCAGCATGAACACCACCGAAGCCGCCCAAGTCCTCGCCAAAGCCGCCGCCTACGACAACCGCCAGCCCGACCAGGCCGCCGCCCTCGCATGGGCCGAAGCCCTCGACCGGGACATGCCCCTGCAGGACGCCCTGCGCATCGTGGGCGAGCACTACCGCGACGAACGCGCCTGGATCATGCCCGCCGACATCAACCGCCGCTGGCGTGCCCTCGGCAAGGCCAGGCTCGAAACCGCCGTCCGCATGGGGCTACCCGGGCCGCCCGACGAACTCGCAGACACCCCCGGCGACTGGGCCGCCTGGAAGAAAGCGCAGATCCGCGCCGTCAAGGCCGGCTGTGACGCCACCCAGGCCGACGCTCGCGCCTGGCACGCCATTCAGCGCACGCCCCGCGAGCGCCGCGAACTGCCCTCCCAGCCCCCGCCGCCTGAGTGGCAGGCCATGCTCGACGCAGCAACACCCCGCCGTGAGCCTCAGACGGGCCGCTGACGGGCGAACAACCCCCCGGCGGTACCCACACCCACCCGGCGGTCTGAAAGGCCCGCAAAACGCAGCACAGTGAATCGACCAGACGGACGGTTAACAGCGCTCGCGGCCCCGCACCAACCACCATACGCCCCACAAACGGCGTGAAATCAACGAAAAGGACACCACAATGAGCATTGAAGCAACGATCACCGGCAACCTGGGCGCCGACCCCGACGTGCGCTGGACCCAGGGCGGCCAGCAAGTGACCGAGCTGCGCATCTGCGCGACGCCGCGCAGGCAGCGCAGGGGCCAGGACGGCAAGCCCACAGGCGAGTGGGAGGACGCGGGCGCCCCCGTGTGGGTGCGCGCCGCCCTGTGGGGCGAACGCTACTCGTGGATCGCTGAGACGTGCCGGAAGGGCGACCAGGTCGCCGTCAGTGGCGTGATCGCCAAAGCCGAGTTCACCGGCAAAGACGGGCAACGTCACGAAGCCCTGGAAATCCTCAACCCGCGCTTCCTTGGCTCCACCGCCGCCCGCCGCCAATACCAGGCTTCGCAGGGGCCGGCCCCCGCCGCGGCGAACGTGACCGGCCAGCCCGGCGGTGGTAGCCCGTGGGCCAACCAGCCCATGCCCACCGACCCCCCGTTTTAATCCCGGAAACCCACCCCTCTAAAATCGGAAGGGAGACCCCCGCCAATGCCCACACCCACGCAGATGCTCGCACAAATCGCAGCCTGGCTACCCGCCCTCGACACAGCCGCGCACACCGCGACCGGCCTGCACTCACCCCGCCCCACCTCGGGCGGCCACAGCGGCAACGGTGCGGGTCTCCCCTACCGCCTTACCGCCATCCTCGACACCACCGACGACGGTCCCGCCGGAATCCGCACCAGCGCCGGGGTGCTCGACATCCTCCACCCCTGGGCCGTTCAGCTCGCCGACGAACGCCACGAACCAGCCCCCGCGCGGCGGTCCACGCTCCCCTACCTGATCGGCACCGTCACGTGGGCGCAGGACCATGCCGCCGACTGGGAGGCGCTCTCCGAGACCATCACCGACACCTGGCGCATCCTCGCGCGCGCCACAGGCCACACCCCCGCCACCATCGGCACCTGCCCGAATTGCGGCGGCGACATTACAACCGACCCCACCCCTCACGGTATCCCCGAACACGGCTCCTGCGAACGCTGCGACCGCTGGTACCAAGACAAGGAAGATCAAGCCATGACCCGAAAAGTAGCCCTCAACGACGTGCTACGGAACACCCGGAACCCCGCAATCTATGTTGACTGGCAGACCCTCCACAGCGCGTTCCCCACGCTCTCCCACGACCGGCTCCGCCAGTGGGTGCACCGAGGCCACGTGCCAACCCAGCCTGGCCCCCTCTACCAGGTGCGCGCCGTCCACGACCGCCTCGACAAAGAGCAAGGCGCAGCATGACCGCCGACGATGACCTGGCGCTGCGCGCCCTCGACCTCGCCACCGCCGGCCTAAGCGTCGCCAAGATCGCGGCCATGCTTGACACCACGCCGAAGGAAGTGAAGGCCCTCATCAAAGCTGGGAAGAAGCGCGACCCACGCGACTACGACCCCGACGTCGAAGCCCGCCGCCTGGACAAGATGAGCGCGGCGCTGTGGCCCCTCGCCTCCCAAGGCGACCCCGAAACCGTCGGCGTCGTCGTCAAGCTCATGGAACGCCGCGACACGATGGACGTGACCGTCGACGGTGATCTGGCCGCCGCCGTCCGTATCACCGCCAAGCTACAGAAAGCGCACCGCGACCAAGTAGCGACACTCGCAGATACCGAGTAGCGGATACCCTAAAAGTGTGATACTGTCACACATGAAGCGGGTGTAGTGTGCCACGGCTACCCGGCCTCCTGATCGATACCAAGACCCCCGACCTCTAGCCACCATGTCGGGGGTCTTGTGTATCACCTACCACCCACACACAGGGGCGCAGACCAAGGCACACGCCAAGCAAGCGTCAAGCCAAAGCCCAACGCCGAGCACGCAACCGCGCGAGCAACACGACACGGCAACGCCCGCCCGCCCAGCCCACGCCGCGAGGACACAGACATGGCCCGCCGCCGCTGCTCACACCCAGGCTGCCCCGCCCTCATCCCACACCCCGGCCCCCGCCTATGCCCCACCCACAGCCGCGAGCGCGAACAGCAGCGAGGCTACTCAACCGCACGCGGATACGACCGCCACTACCGGGCCGCCAGGGTACGGGCCGCCCGCCTCGTCGAGGCCGGCCAGGCCGTCTGCTGGCGGTGCGGCCAACCCATCAAGGCAGACGAAGCGTTCGATCTTGGTCATGACGACGATGATCGTTCGATCATTCGCGGACCTGAACACAGATTTTGCAATCGCAGCGCCGCAGGCAAAGCGGCGCACAAATACGACCGAACCGAAACGGACTGACACGTACACCCCCCAGGGGGATGGCCCCGACCGGGGCCCCGTCAGACCGCCGGTGAGGGATGAAAAAAGCGCGGAGGGTTCAAAACCACCCGCCCGAAACCGAAAAAGCCGCCCGGCGCGACGCCGAGGTGGCCCTGCAGGCAGGCGCGACGCCGGCCAGCGAGGAGACCGACCATGCCTTCCGGTGGAGCGCGCGCCCGAAGTGGGCCACCCGTCAACCCCAACAGTGCCCGAAGCGACGCACGCGGCATCAGCTTCCGCCAGCTCGGAGGCGTACCCGCCACCGCGCCCGTGCCCGAGTTCGCCATGCCCCCCATGCAGCTGTGGGAAACCCTGCCCAACGGCGGGCGCCGCTTCCGCAAGCTGGCAACCGAGCTGCGCTGGAAGCGCGAACTCGAGCTATGGGAGTGGGCCTGGCGACAGCCACAATCTGAGGTGTGGCGCGAACAGCCCTGGATGACCTACAACGTCGCTCAGTGGGTGCGCCTCGCCGTCACGTGCGAGGAAGAGGGTGCAAAGGCCGGTGACAAGACCGCGCTCCTGCGCTTGGCCGACCAGATTGGCCTCACCGCTTCTGGCCTCGCCCTGCATCAGTGGCAGGTCACGACCGGGGCACCCGCCGCCGAAGCTGAGACCACCGAGCGCCCGGCCCGGCGCCGCTCCTCCCGCGCTCGTCTCGCTGGTATGACCGTCGTCGACGGCGAAGCCGATGGCGCATGACGAGTACGCGCCGCCCCCGCTCGCCCTAGATTTCAACCCGCTTCACACGCTGGGTTTTCTGATCTCGGATTGGATCGAAGCCCACTGCCTCGTGCCCTCTGGCGTGTATTTCAACCAGCCCCTCGTGCTGAATGGGTGGCAGCTTTATTGCAACGCCAACCATTACCGCGTCAAGGCGACCGCGAAGCCTGACCCGCATCGTCTGGTAGAGCCGTTCACCTACCGCCGTAGCCTGTGGGTGGGGCCTCAGAAGTCGGGCAAGTCGCCGCTCGCGGCGGCGGTTGCGCTCGCGGAAGGCGTCGGCCCGGCAATGTTTGCCGGGTGGGCGAAGGACGGCGACGTGTACCGCTGTTCAGATCATGGGTGCGGTTGCGGGTGGGAGTATTGGTACGAGCCGGGGGAGGCCATGGGCCGCCCCCGCGACAAGAGCCTGATCGCCCTCCTCGCGTTCGCGGAAGATCAGACCCGCAACGTGTACGAGCCCTTGCAGGCCATGATTAAGAGCGGCCCGCTCGGGGACTTCGTGCGCGTCCGTGAAGGTTTCGTGCGTCTGCCGAATGAGGGCAAAATCGTGCCCGTCACATCGGCGGCGCGCTCGAAGCTGGGCCAGCCGTTCACCTGCGCGATTGCGGATGAGTCGGGCCTGTACACGCCACAATCGGGCGTGCTCAACACCTGGCAAACGATCCGACGCGCGGTCGCAGGTATGCAGGGCCGCACGATTGAGCTAACGAACCCGTGGGACCCGATGGAAGATTCAGCGGCGCAACAGGCCTACCAGAGCAGGGCGCGGGACATCTTCAAGTTTTACGAAAAACCCCCGCTCGACTGGGATTACACGAAGAAGGCCGACCGCTCCAAGATTCACCGCTTCGTGTACGCCTCGTCCCCGTGGGTAGACCCGAAGGCGATCGACGCCGAGGTCGACGAACTCATGGAAACCGACCCCACCCAGGCCGAGCGATTCTTCGGCAACCGCCTCGTCCAGGGCAAGGGCTCATATCTCACCGAAAAGGTCTGGGATCGCCAGACCCGCGACACACAGCCCGAGCCGGGCTGTGAGATCGCCCTAGGCTTTGACGGCTCGCGGTCTGGTGACTGGACGGCGATACGCGCCGAAACAGTCGACGGGCTGCGCTTCACCCCCACGTACGGGCCGGATCAGCGGCCAACCGTGTGGAACCCCGAGGAATGGCCCGAAGGCCGCATCCCGCGTGGTGAGGTCGACGCGGCGGTCGCCGAACTCATGGACCGCTACACCGTCCAACGCTTCTACTGCGACCCCCGCCACTGGGAAACCCAGATCGACCACTGGGAGCAGTTGTACGGCGATTACGTGGTGGTTCAGTGGCCGACGAACTCGATTACGCGGATGTTCGCGGCGCTGGTGCGTTTCCGTGAGGACCTCGCCGAAGGCCTGACCACCCACACCCCGGATGAGACCGCGAAGCTGTGCGCACTGCACGCCCGCAAGGTCGCTAAGCCCGGCGACAAGTTCATCCTCGGCAAGCCAGCTGAGCACATGAAGATCGACGTACTTATGGCCGACATCCTCGCGCACGAGGCCGCGGCGGATGAGCACGCCGAAGGCTGGGAGGCCGGTGGCGCTATCAGCTTCGCATGGTAAAGGACACCACAACATGACTGACCAGATCACGCGCGACGAGGCGAAGCTCCTCGCCGACGCTGAGAACGCCCTGAACCTCACGGCGCCCGCCGACCGCAAGCACCGCGCCTATTACGAGGGCCGCCAGACTTTGCAGCACCTTGGTCTGGCGTTGCCCCCGTCGCTTCGTACGCTCGAGACCGTCGTCAACTGGCCTCGCGTCGTGGTCGACACGATTGAAGAACGCCAGGACGTGCGCGGGATCATGGTCCCGTCACGTCCCGAGGTCGCTGAGGACCTTCGCGCCATGATTGACGCGAACGATCTCGCGGCTGAGCTGTGCAAGTGGAAGCGTGACCGGCTGATTTATGGTCGGGCTTATCTGTCCGTCGGTGTGGGCGACGCGGAGGGCGACTACCCGATCATTTGCGTGGAATCACCCCGTCAAATGACCGTGAAGTACGACTACAGGCGCAAGACGATCACGCACGCGGTGCGCATTGTCACCGACAAGGCCGCCGACGGCACGCAGACCCGCTACGCGACGATCTACACGCCGAACGCCACCACCACCTATGCGACGGTGGGCGGCGCGTGGCAGGTCGTGGACCGTGACGAGCACCGGCTCGGTGTCGTCCCCGTGATCCCGTCTTTCAACCGTCAGATGACGGGTGAGACGACCGGTCACTCGGAGATGGACGACATCATGGGCGTGACCGACGCAGCCGCCCGCGCGATTACCCAGATGCAAGCCGCTCTCGAAACGAACGCGGTCCCCAAGCGCATCATCATGGGCGCCAAGCGCAGCGATTTCGCGGACCCGTCCGCCTGGACCAACTACTTGAATCCCTTCGTGGCCCTGCAGAACGCAGGCGCGAAGGTCACCCAGCTTGCCCCCGGCGAACTGAGCAACTTCCACTCCACGATTGAGCTGTACGGAAAGCTCGCCGCCTCCCTGACCGGGTTCCCGGCCCGCTATTTCGGCCTGATCACCACGAACCCGCCCGCCGAGGGCGCTATCCGCGCCGAAGAGTCCAAGCTGGTGAAGCGCGTGGAGCGCGTCAACGCCGAGTGCGGCGCCGCCCTCTCCCGCGCCCTGACAATCGCCGCACGCATCATGGGCCACAGCATCCCCATGGGCGCCGTGAATGTTGCCTGGCACGACCCGGCGACGCCCACGTTTAGCCAGAAGGCCGACGCCCTGCAGAAGCTCGCGGGCGGCAAGCCACTCATCAGCCGCGAGGGTGCCTGGGATGAATTGGGCTGGGACGACGCCCGCAAGGCAACGGAGCGCGCGTATCTGCGTGAGGAGGAGACCGACCCCGACCTCATCAGGCTCCTGGAAAAGACCACGCCCGCGCTGACCATCGACGACCTGGACGCCGCCCATGGCATCGATCCCGCCCGCGATTGAACACCACTACAGGCTGGTCCGTGAACAGGAGGCCCGCGCCCTCGCCACAGCCACCCGCCACTGGCACCGCCTCGGCCCCAACTGGATCGCCGACGCATGGCGCGAACGCATCCCCACCGTCGCCGCGGCGATCACCAGCGCGCAGCGCACGGCGGCGGCCAGCGCCCTAGTCAGCGGCGCACTCGCACTCGGCCAGCAAGACACCTGGGCCGCCCCTGACGGCCTTGTGGACGTGGACGCCTTCGCAGGCGTCGCCGCCGACGGACGCAACCTCGACACCCTCCTACGCGCCCCCGCAATCACCGCCCGCACACTCATAGCCGACGGCGTGGAACCCGCCCAGGCGCTCGCGGCGGGTGGCCGTCAGCTATCGATGATGGTCCTCACCGAGGTCGCGGACGCGGGCCGGGGCGCAGCGGGCGCACAGATCGCAGCCCGGCCACGAACCGGCTACGTGCGGATGCTCAACCCCCCGTCATGCTCGCGGTGTGTGGTCCTCGCAGGCCGTTTCTACAGGTGGAACCAGGGTTTTCTACGGCACCCGAGGTGTGACTGCACGCATGTGCCGACCATGGTCACCGACCAAGCCGAGGCTTTCGCTGAGGGTCTCATCGACGACCCATACGAGGCGTTCGAACGCATGAGCGAAGCCGAGCAAAACCGCGTGTTCACGAACGCAGGCGCGCAGGCCATCCGCGACGGCGCCGACATGTACCAGGTCGTCAACGCCCGCCGCGGCATGAAGTATCGCGGCGCTTTCACCACGGAGGGCACCAGCAAACACGGCTGGGCAGGCCAGATCCTACGCAAGGGCCAGAAACGCATGACCCCGGAAACGATCTACCGCCTGAACCCGAACAGGGAGCAGGCCGTCGAGGCCCTGCGCGCTCAGGGATACATCACCGGGCGCGGGCAGGTCAGCGGCGGCGCACTGCGCGGCCAGTACGAGGCCACCTATGAGGGCCGACGGATGACCGCCGCCGAGCGTCGCGTATTCGTCGCAACCCGCAACTGGGAAGAAGTGCAGGCAGGCCTAAACCCGTACACCGCCGCCGCCGTTGAACGCCACGGCGGCGCTCGCATCGGCGGCCAGGATCGGCCCTTGACGCCCTTCGACCGTGCGCGAGCCGAAGCCGAATACTACGCGGCGACCGCATCGAACGGCGAAGCAGGCCTCATGCGCCGCCTGTTCCGCTCCGAATACAAGGCCCTCACCGCCGACATCTAAGCCACCGACTCGCGCCGCGACGGCGCGGGCGGCCCCCTCGAGTGATTCGAGAAAGGAAACCCAACACTCATGCCCACCGAAACCACGCCCGACCAGACGCCGGACACCAACGAGGCCACCGCTGAGGAAACCCTCAACGAGGGCGGCGTCAAGGCCCTGCGCGCCGAACGTGACGCCCGCAAGGCCGCCGACGCGCGCGTCAAGGATCTCGAAGCCCAGGTCGCGGCCCTGACCGTCAACCTCGAAGAGGCTAAGGCCAACGCGACCACAGCATCGGAGCAGGCTGCGACGCAGGTCGCCGAGCTGCAAACCCAGCTCGCACGCCTGCAGGTCATCCACGAAAAGGCCGTGCCTGACGCGCTCGCCGACTTCCTACAGGGCAGCAACACCGAGGAGCTCACGGCGTCCGCTGAGAAGCTCCTGGCCGCGATTCCCGCCCCGGCCCCGGCGGCTGACGCTGCCCCCGCGCCGCTGGCTATGCGTCCCGACCCGTCGCAGGGTGGCACGCCTGAACCGGCGACGACCACGGACGCGCTCACGGCAATGCTGATCGACGCAGTCGGTGGGCGCTGACATCTGAGCAGCCCACACCCCACCCCCACAATCTCACGCTCGAAGGGAGCACCCACAATGGCTATCACCAATCCCAAGAAGCTCGCCGATTTTAACGGCTTTATCAAGCCGGAACTCGCGGGCCCGATTTTCGACGAGGCCGCCAAGGGCTCGGCGGCTATGTCCCTCATGCGGAAGGTCCCGCTCGGCGCGAGCGGCCAGGCCTTCCCCATCGTGACCGGCAAGCCCAGCGCCAACTGGACCTCTGAGGGCGCGAAGAAGCACACCACCGAGGCATCCCTCGGTCTCGTGACCATGCAGCCGAAGAAGTTGACGGCTATTGCCGTGGCCTCTCAGGAGGTTATTCGCGCGAACCCCGGCGGCTACTCGGAGACCCTGCAGGCCCTCCTCGCCGACGCGTTCGCCCGCGCGTTCGACCTGGCTGTTTTCTACGACAAGGGCGGCGACGGCACCGGCACCGGCCCGTTCGGCACCTCCCTGTGGTCCACTACCAAGTCCGTCACGCTGGGCGCGACCGCTGGCGCTAACGTGTACGACGACATCGTCAAGGCGATGGGCCTGAATCTGCAGGGCACGCCGAAGAAGCAGGTCAACGGATTTGCTTTCGACACCTCGTTCGAGGTGGACCTGCTCTCCACCAAGGACGCGTCGGGCCGTCCGCTTTTCGCCGAGGCCTCGTATGACGGCCTGATCCCTGCCCTGCGCTCGGGTTCTATCCTGGGCCGCCCCTCCTACCTGCACGAGAATGTCGGTCTGGATAAGACCGTCGGTTTCGCTGGCGACTGGACGAAGGCAGCTTGGGGCACCGTCGGCGGTATCACGATGGATGTGTCCACCGAGGCCACGGTCACCATCGGCGGCCAGCTCGTCTCCCTGTACGAGCAGAACCTCGTCGCCATCCGTGCCGAGGCCGAGTACGGTTTCGCGCTCGCTGACAAGGAAGCGTTCGTCAAGATCGTCCGTAAGTGACCGACCTGATCGTTCACTTGCTTAGCCCGGCGGGTGTCCACGTCGCCGTGCCCGTGAGTCAGCTCCCCTACTGGGAGCGCCTCGGGTACGTGCGGCGCTCGCCCGCCGGGCACCCCACCACCGCTGACGACTGATAGGGGCCCTCGTGTCTTACGCGACCGTTATTGACGTGGCGACCACCTTGGGCCGCCCGATCACCGACCCAGACGAACAACGCCAAGTCCTGAACTGGATCGGCAAGACGGAGCGCATCATCAGCGCCCGCCTCGGAGACCTGGCAGCGCTTGACCGTCAGATCCTCGCCGACGTCATCAGTGAAGTCGTAGCCCGCCGCGCACGCAACCCGGACGGCAAGCGGAATGAACGGATCGACGACTACAGCTACACGCTGGACGCCGCCGCATCCGCTGTGGAGCTGACCCTCACCGCCGACGAGTGGGCGCGCCTGTCTCAGGACGGCTCCACCTCTGGCGCCTACATGCCGGTGCTGACCCCCGCGTCCTGGCTTGGGGGGCGTGACGCCGACACGACGCCGGCGGGGGGTTGGGCATGAGCGCACGCACCGCTGTTCTCGCGGGCCGCAAGGCCGCCGAAGCCCTCATGATCGACCGGGCAACCGTCACCCGCCCGACCGTGACGACCGGCCCCGACGGCCTCGACGAGATCGACGAAACGCCCGTCTGGGCGGGCCCCTGCAAGGTTCAGACGTATGAGGCGCACGAGACCGCGGCGAACGCCGCCGGCGCGCTCGTCACCATCCAGCGCTACTCGATCCACCTACCGCACCATGTGGACGCCGTTCGCGTCGGTGACCTTATCCGCGTCGCAGGCTACCTGTCCGTGTTCCGCGTTACGGGGCTGTTCGACAAGACGCACGTCACCTCGCGCCGTTTCCAGGTCGACGTCGAAACCAACGGAGACGATTTGCTGTGACTGGCATCGAGATTGATACGACTGAGGTTAGGCAGATCGCCGCCGACGCAACCCGGATGCCTGGCGAACTCTCCCGCTGGCTTAGGCCCGCCGTCAGCAAAGGCGCGCTAAACATCAAACGCGCCATGCAGGCCGACCTCGAGCAGTCGGGCAACGCTGGCATCCGCGCAGTCGCCCGGTCCATCTCGTACGACCTCATCGACGGGGACCACACCATTGAAGCTGAGATCGGCCCCGACAAGCCCTCGGGCGCGCTCGCGAATATCGCGTACTTCGGTACCTCGAGGGGTGGCGGTCACACCCGCGACCCTATAGAACCGCTGCATGAGGAAGCCGAAGCCTTCCAGAAGGCCGTCGCTGACATCGTAGGAGAGTTATGGGGCTGACACTCAGCATCATGAATCAGATGCGCCACCGGCTCGCCACCCTCACGTCGGCGGGGGCATCTGTCAAAGCGTTCGTCGGTGACCCGCCCGGCAACCCCGGTATGCCGTTCGTGTTCGTGTGGGGCCCGCCCACGCACGCCAAGTCCGAAGCCATGAGCGGTTGCGGCGGGGATGTTGACGTGCGCTTGCACGTGCAGGTCGTCGCACCCACTACCGCGAACGTCCTTGACCTCGCCGACCAGGTGACCGCCGTCCTGGCCGGTGAGGTTCCAACGGTGGCCGGCTGGCGGTGTTTCCCGCTCGTGCACGTCGGCGTTACAGAGGTTCGCGCCGATAACAGCACGGTCGGCGCCCCGGCGAACCGCGCTCCCCGCTACTGCACGATCACACTGCGCGCCCGTGCAACACCCGTGAAGGAGGACTGAATGGTCACCGCATACAACACCAGAACCCAGGAGTTTCAGGACATCCCCGCCCATTGGGTAGGGCACCCGATTTGGGGTGAGGACTGGACTCTCACCCCGCCTCCCGAGGCCCGCGAACCCCTGTGTTGCGGCCAGGAGGAGGAACCCACCGACGCCCCCGACAGTGGGGACGACACCACCGACCACCTCACCGAAGGAGACTAAATCATGGCAGGTGCAAAGACCCTCGCCGACGGCAGGATTGCCCTGTGGGCGCTCACCGCGAAGCCCAAGGACATCACCAAGCCCACCGCCGTTGAAATCAATGCGGGCAAGAAGATTTCTTGCCGAATCCTGAAGAACGATTACGCGCTCGGCGCTGAGTCGGACACGGAAATCGCCGAGCAGGAGATGTGTAAGAAGGGGGAGGGCAAGGCCCCTGGCCCTACGACTTACTCCGGCAACATCACTGTTCTGCGGTACCTCGACGAGGCGGGTAAGCCTGTCGCCGCAGACGATTTCGTCTGGGATCTCATCAAGAAGAAGGGCGCGACCATTTGGTTGGTCGAGCGTGAGGGCCCGGACGAGGCGAAGGAGATCGCCATTAACGACATCGTCAGCGTGTACGAAGCGGTCCTCGGCACGCCAACCAAACCGTCCGACAGGTTTGCCGGATATATCAAGAGGACGGCGAAGCTGAACATCATGGACGCCGCCGAGGACGTGCCCGTCGTCGGCGACGCGCTCTGACGCGTCCCCTTATCTCCCGCCCGGTAGGTTCCGTAATTGGGCTGCCAGACCTGCCGGGCGGGCACCCCACACACAGGCAGCCCACCCCCACAGCTACACATAGGAGCATGGCATGGCAGCCAACGACGAAGAGCTCACGATGAGCGACCTCAACCTCACCCACACCAACCCCACCGAGACCGTCACGCCTGAGACGTTCGACCTGGCGGCCTGGATCGCGGGCGTCACCCCCGTTCAGCGCACCGTCACCATCTACGCGCGCGGCGACCTGTTCGCCGACCTGTCGGCCCTGGAAACCAGGTACGACGAAGCGAAGCGCGCGGCCAACGTCGACGACATGCGCGACATCAAAGCACAGATGCGAGACGTCGCAGACCAGATCCGCGCCTCGGCCCTCGACATCACCGTGCAGGGCAGATCCGCCGACTGGGTCCAGCGCTTCCGTAAGGACATGGACGAGCGCGGCGTCGACGGCGACCAGGCCACCCTCGAACAGCTCGCAGCGCAGATCACCGCCCCCGAAGGCCTCACCGTGGACATGCTCGCCACGCTGCGCGACCGCATCGAACCGCAGGTCGTCGCCCTCGTCCAGGCTGTCGCAACCGTTAACACGATGAAGCCGACGATCTCGGTCCCTTCGTGACGGAGTGCCTGGACCGGCCAACAGGCTTGTGGCTGGTCCGGGCGCTCCGAAGCGCGAAAAAGTGGGGCCGCCGCCCGACCGAGTTCCTGGGCGTGCCCGGCGACACGTGGGGCGAGCTCGACAGCACGCTCGCGGGCGCGCTCGACATGTACGAGGACACCCGCGTCGGCTCCTACGGCTACCCGAAGCGTCTCACTGAGGGCGACTACGAGGGCTATTTCGAGGTGGAAGAACGCCAAGATAACGCGCAAATGGCCCTCGATTTGTGGCGTAAGAAGCACAAGAACGGGCCCGCGCCCGGCATGGTCCCGACGGTGGTTTTCACCGGCACTGAGGACTAGCCGGGCGGGGCGACCCGTCACATAGCGGCGCAACAGCGCGGAAAGGCAAACGCCCCATGACTGAACGGTCAATTAAGGTCACGCTTCGCGCGAACGTCGCCGATTTCAACAGGCAGATCAAGTCCGCTGCGACGAGCCTCGAACAGCTCGCCGCGAAGGGGGACCCGACCGGCAAGGTCGCTGAGACCACCATGGGCCGCCTGGCGCAGTCCGCTCAGCTGCAGCGCGCAGCCTGGGACACCGCCTCGACCGCAATGGTCGGCTATGGTGTCGCCGCGGCGGCCGCCGCCGGCTACGTCGTCAAGTCCTTCGCGGACTTTGACCAGGCAATGAGCAACGTGCAGGCCGCCACCCACGAGTCCGCTGAGAACATGGACCAGCTCAGGGAGGCTGCGATTCAGGCGGGCGCGGACACGGCGTTCAGCGCGTCCGAAGCCGCCGGGGCAATCGAAGAGCTCGCCAAGGCGGGCGTGTCTACTACTGACATCCTGAACGGTGGTTTGAAGGGGTCGCTCGACCTGGCCGCCGCTGGTGAACTTGGGGTCGCTGACGCCGCCGGTATTGCGTCCGTGGCCTTGACGCAGTTCAAGCTCAGTGGGTCGGATGTCGGCCACGTCGCCGACCTCCTCGCCGCCGGCGCAGGTAAGGCCATGGGCGACGTGTCCGACCTTGGTATGGCCCTCAAGCAGTCGGGCCTCGTCGCCTCCCAGACCGGCCTCAGCATCGAGGAAACCACGGGCGCCCTGTCCGCTTTCGCCGCCGCTGGCCTCCTCGGTTCCGACGCGGGCACGTCGTTTAAGACGATGCTCCTGAACATGACGCCACAGTCGAAGCAGGCGGCTAAGTACATGGAGGAGCTGGGTATCCACGCGTACGACGCGCAGGGCCAGTTCGTGGGCCTCGCTGCCTACGCGGGCCAGCTCCACGACAGCCTGTCTAAGCTGACCGCCGAGGACCGCCAGGCGGCCCTCAAAAAGATGTTCGGCCAGGACGCGATTCGCGCCGCGTCCATCCTGTACGAGCAGGGCGCCGAAGGCATCCAGAACTGGATCGACAAGGTCAACGACGCCGGGTACGCCGCCGAGACCGCCGAGGCTCGCATGGACAACCTGAACGGCGACCTTGAAAAGCTCGGCGGTAGTTTCGAGACCCTGTTCATCAAGAGCGGGTCGGGCGCTAATGACTTCCTGCGTACGCTCGTCCAGTTTGCTGAGCAGGCCGTCAACGCGTTCAGCGCGCTACCAGCGCCCGTGCAGCAGGGCGCGCTCGGCCTTGTCGCCTTCACGTCCGCCGCCGCCCTCACAGCGGGCGCCGGAATGAAGATCTTCACAACGATCACCGACATTCGCACCGCTCTGTCGTCCCTGAACGGCTCGATCCCGTTCATCACCCGTATTGGCAGCGGCTTTTCCGCAATGAGCGCCGGCCTCGCCGAAACACGCGCCGCTATCGGCGGCTTCGGCAACGCCTGGGTCACCGCCCGCGCGAACGGCGTCTCGAACGTCCGTGCCCTGTCACAGGCCGCGACGCCCGGACTGGCAGGCATCGCATCGTCTGCAAAGGGCGCGGGCTCTGCCCTCCTGGGAGCGTTCGGTGGCCCGTGGGGCCTGGCCGCGACCGCCGCCGTGGTTGGTCTGACCGCCGTCCTCGGCGACTACCAGGCGCAGCAAGCCAAGGCGTCCGCCGCGGCGAAGGAATACGCGGAAAGCCTTAACAGCGTCACGGGTGCCGCGACGGAATCGACCCGCGCTATCGCCCTGCGCAACCTGTCCGAGGACGACAGTAGCTTCTGGCGGTTCTTTGACTCGAAGCGTGCGAAGTCCGCCGCCGACGCCTACAAGCAGCTCGGCGGTGACATCAACGACCTGGTCGACGCCGCCGCTGGATCATCCGACGCCATGGAACGCGTCAACCGTACGCTTACCGCCGCGCACAACGCAGCAAAGAACAGCCCGAGCGGGACGAAAGAATACCTGGAACTGTCAAAGCAGGTGAAAGACGCACTAGGCAACGAGAGCGAAGCTCTCAAGAAGGCGAAGGAGCAGAACGACCTCGCCGCCGAAGCAGGCATCAAGAACAGCAACGCCCAGGACCAGCTCGCCGGGGCTGCGAACCGCGCCCAGAAGGCAATGCAAGACCAGGCGAAGGCCACGCACGACCTGATCGACGCCCAAAAAACCCTCCAGGACATCATCCTCGGGGAGCGCGGGTCGTGGCGAAACTTGTACGACGCGATTGACGCGGCGAACGCCGCCGTCGAAAAAAACGGGCAGACGCTCGACATCACGACCGCCGCGGGCCGCGCCAACCAGGCCGCCCTTGACGACCTCGCGCAGTCGGGCTGGAAGCTCGTCGAAAGCATGGAGAAGAACGGCGCGACCATGGAGGATATGCAGGCCGCTATGACCACGACGCGCGACAACTTCATCGCGGTCGCGCAGGCCATGGGCCTGTCCGCTGAGGACGCCGCAAACCTCGCCGACCAGTTGAACCTCATCCCGACAAACATTGAGTCGCACGTCACCGCTGAGACGCAGGCGGCGAACGCGTCTGTTGATGCTTTCGTCGCTTATGTGCAGGCGCAGCACGGCGGCACGATCACGATCAACGCCACCAACGACAGCGCGATCACGACCATTCTGGAAACGCTCGGCTATGCGAAGAACCAGGACGGAACGATCACGATTGACGCGAACAACGACCCGGCTATCGCTCAGCTGGTCGCGTCTGTCGGCCAGGTCGACGCAGCGACCGGCACGGTCACCATCGACGGCAACAACGACGCGGCGAACGCGAAGCTCGACGCAATCAAGGCTGCGATTGACGGGTACAGCCCGTACGTGAACATCAATGCCAATGACTACGTGTCAAGCAAGATGGAAGGCATCAAGGCCGCGTGGAACGGGCAAACCTGGTACGTGAACATTGTCGGCCAGTACAGCCAGTCGGGCGGCCCGTCAGCGCAGGCCGACGGGTCGGTCCTCTCGTTCTACGCGGGCGGCGGTTTCCACCGTGAACGTCACGTCGCGCAGATCGCCCCGGCGGGCGCCTGGCGCGTCTGGGCAGAACCCGAAACCGGCGGCGAGGGCTACATCCCGCTCGCCAAGTCCAAGCGCAAGCGCAGCGAGGCGATCCTCGGGCAGATCGCCGACATTTTCGGCGGCACCTACATCCCCGGCAATGCGACCCCGTACGCGACGGGCGGCGTGGGCGGGAACGCCACGGGTGCGGGCGCGGCGAACGTCCACGTCACGGCGGTTGTCACCAACCCGTGGACGGGTGAGCAGGCGCGCGCGTTCGCGCGAACCGAGGCCGTCAAGGTCGTGAGGAGCGTCCAATAATGGCAATCAAGGCATGGATACACCGCGAAACGGGCTTGCCCTGTTTCTACCTGGACGGCCCCGACGCCGGCGCCGCCGTGTATGACGGGGAGCGTCTCATCACCCCCGCCGACACGGCGGGGCAGGCGTCGGCGTTCTGTGACCCGTTCGCGCCGCCCGGCGTGGCGACGACCTACACAGTAGGGAGCAGGCGGTTCACGCTCACCCGCCGCGGCGAAGGGTACGCAGTCACTAGCCTTGACTCACGTCAGCGGGCCGTCGTCTCCTACATCGGGGACGATGCGCGCGAATACGAGACGCGGGCCACGGCGACGGACATCAACGCCCGCCGCACCCCCGTCATCAGGTGGGCGGGGGTCGCCGCCGCCTACACCGGGCGGCTCGAACTTCTTGCCTACGCTGAGGAAAGCGATTGCCTCGAACGCATCCTCGAAGCGCGCGAGCCGGTGATCGCCGTCCACTCGCATGACGCGTGCGACTTGCAGGACTGCGACGTTCCCGCCGTCCGTGTCCTGGCTATTACGCACGCGACCAGTCAGCGGACGGGCCGCCGCGACCGGGTCCGCCGCCAGTGGACCCTCGACTACAAGCAGATCGACCTTAGCGAAGCGTCGGGCCTCCTCGGGAACGTCCCGGTCGTCACGTGGGGCACCTGGGATGCCAGGTCGAAATGGCAGGGCCGCAAGTACGTGGACCTCCTGCGCGAATACGCGGGGATGCCATGAGGGGTGGGCCGAACGCAGCGGCGCTCGCCGCCCCGACCACCATCGACGTGTCTGTCGCATCGGTCCTCGCCGGTCGCGTCCTGGCCGAGGACATCCCCGTCGTCAGCGCACAGCTCGAAGCGTCGACGGACCGCACGCCCCGCGAGCGCCTCACACTCGAGGCCCCTTACGGGTGGGTGCCCCGCGAGCCAGGCGACCCGCTGAATAATTACGGGCAGCGGCTTCATGTGACGCAGACGATCAGCACCGGCGGGGTGACTACCCGCGTCAAGGTGGGTATCTATCAGATCGACGCGTGGGAGGAAACCAGCGCCGGCGGGGTGTCCGTGACAGCGTATGACCTGTTGCAGCGGTGTGAGAAGAATCCGATGGATTGGCCGTCGTCCCCGCCCGGCGGCGCGACGGTCTCGAGTGAGTTTCAGCGCCTCGCGGGTGCCCCGGATGAGGGGGGCCTGCAGGTGATCGTCGACGACGGCGACCAGGCGGTCCCCCGCACGTTCGAGTGGGGCACGTCGCGTACGGAGGCCATGGGGAAGTTGGCCGACGCGTATGGGCTTGCCTGGACGGTGCGCCCCGACGGCGTCCTGCACGTGTGGAAGCCGCGCGTCGGTGTCGCGTCTGAGACGTACACGGGGCGCGACCTCCTCATTGAAGCCGCCCGCAAGAGCGCCGAGCGCCGCCCGAACCGGTGGTTTGTCGGCACGACCGGGGAGACGCCCGAGGGCGGCGGCGACGCCCCCCACTACGACGGCATAGCGACCCTGTACGACGCGCCCTACCAGCCGTCCGTCTACGGCGTGGTGACCGAGCGTAGCGAAATGCAGATGAGCGACCTGCAGGGCACGGTTCAGCAGGCCGCCGAAACGTATAGGGCGAAGGCCCTCGCCGCTCATGGGACGCGCAGCCTCGCCCTCGCGTCTGATCCGCGCATTGAACTGTGGGACACGATCTCAGTCGAGACGGGCGAGGAGGTTGTGACCGGAACCGTCACCGGCTACTCGATCGATCTTGCCGATTCTGACGCGCAGATGCGCGTTGACTTGGAGGTTTACGCAAGTGTCAACGCCCGATAGCCTCTCTGATTGGCTTGACCTCACCCCCACCCGCGCCCCCTCGCCGCACACGGGCCCCGTGCAGGGAACCGTGACGGGCATTGTCGACCAGGCCGCTGGTCTCGTCGAGGTCACCCCCCACGGTGCCCCGCCCGGCACGACGGTTGTCGTACCGTCGACCGCTGGCATCACCTGGCAGGGCGCGCCCGTACGCCTTGACCGCGACACCACCGGGGCGGCCACCCTCGCCCACGCGCCCACCGTCACCGCCCCTACCGGCGTCGTGACGGTGCCCGTGGGCGAGGCCGCCAAGGCCGCACGCGACGCCGCAAACCAGGCGAGCGCCGCCCTGCAGGGCGCGCAGGCCGCCCTCGCGGAAACCCGCGACGACCTCACCCGGAAGATCGCCGAAGCCAACGCCGCCCCTATCGACGGTTCCCGCATCAAGGCGGGTACCGTCACCGCCCGCGAAATCGTCGCAAGCGAAGCCCTATATGCCAAGCTCGCAGCTTTCGACACCCTCACCGTCGTCGACAAGATCCGCGCCGAAAACGCAATCATCCCAGGCGAGCTGATCGCCGACCGCATCACCGGCAAGTGGATCAGCGGCGCCCAACTGCGCGGCTCGGAGTTCGTGCTCGGCGGCATCGGCACCGCCCGCACAGGGCGCGGCGACCAACTCATGCTCTGGCGCGCCGCCTTCACCTACGGCCACCCTAACGGGCAGGCGCCCGCGACCACCGCCCGCTGGCAGGGCGCTCACCCAGTTTTTGAGATCGCAAAACCCGCATGGGGGCCCGAGCACGTCGAAACCACCTCGACACCCACCACAGGTAAGACAGTCCGTGACCTTCGCATCACCCTCACCCTGCAGGCCCCCGCCGGGGCGACCATCACCGCCACCTACCTTATTAACGGTGACGCCGCTGTCGTCTCCACATCCACCAGCCAGGCGACCACCCGCACCCTGACGCTGAACGTCGGTGACCTCGAAAACACGGACCAGCGTCAAATCTGGGTCACCGCTACCTGGCCGCACACCGTGCCCTCGGCGGCCCACCAATGGCCGATTCGCCTCACCCTCACCAACTGGACCGAAGCGTACTCAGACCCCGCGCCGTCGCGCATCAGCATGACCCGCACCAGCCAGAACGTGCAAATCCAGCTCGCCGACGGAAAAGGCAACGACACCGCCCTCACCCCCACCGGCCTCGCCTACTGGCAGACCATCAACGGGCGCCGCACACTCGTCACAGAGATACCGTGGGATGCGCTCGCGGACAAGCCGACCTTGTGCTGGACATCTGGCGAGGTCACGACTCCGGTTTTCAATGGGGACATGTGGAATCGCATGTGGCTCATGACGGGCGGGCAGAAGCTCGTTGAGTCGGGCGGCACCTGGAAGTCGTCGGACGGCGGGACGACTGTCACGGTCCCCAAGGCCGGCGTGTACCAAGTCGAGGCGTGGGCGGCGATCAAGTCATCTAGCTGGGACGGTACCGTTCTGCTCGCGATCACGAACGCCGCGAAGGGCGCCGTCTACTCCCCGACTTCACAGTTCGGATCGCTCTACGCGTACGGGGCCGCCGGCCCCAACCAGTACATGACGATCCGCACCTCGGGCATGATCCGATGCGGGGAGGGCGAGCGTATCGGCATTGCCCTGCAGTCGAATCAGAAGGCCTACGCGACCTTGAAGGATTACCGCTTCACAGCCACCTACCTGCGACAGTAAGGGGAACCATCGTGACCATCGAACAGTGGAACCGGGTCCGCACGCCCGAGGCGGGCGAGGACATCCTCGCCACCTGGCCAAAAACCGCCGCGTCCATTGCCCACATTATTCATGTGGACACCTACGACGAGGCCGTGACCGTCTGCAACGCCGCCGCACGTGCGGGGCAGCCGCCGACCGCCGCACGCCCGATCTACTTTGACATGTCGAACCACATCCACAAGTGCGAGGGCAGGAAGAACCAGCGCGGCCAGTGGGAACTCACCCGCCTGACCCCCGTCATTACGTACGGGTCCGCCGCGGGCAACTGGGTTGTGGGCGGCAAGGCGTCGGTTCCCGCGCAGGCGCCGCGCGTCGAACAGCACGGGCGGTGGACGGGCTTCGCGCAGTATGAGGGCGTTGCCGGGGCGAAGCGGTGTGTCACGCCGTTTATCAACTTCCCCGTCGCGTTCCCTGACGACTGCGTCCACGTCGGGGTCACGTTCGCGTACGGGCAGGTGAACGCCGACGTTAACGCGCACGTGCCGACACGCTGGGCCGTGGACATCGTCAACGCGACCGGCTTCCGAATCACCCTCCCCGACCGCGACGTGGCAACAGCCGTGTCCTTCACGTTCCACGCCACCGGATATTAAGGAGACCCAATGACCACGAAGGGCGAAGCCCTCGCATCCTGGATGACCTATTACACGACGGTCGCCGATGTTGGATATTCGCAGCCGAACCGCCAGTCAATTAACTCGCTAACCGAGCCGATTCCCGGCGCGGTCGCCGAGGCCGACTGCTCATCCTCCACGCTGGCAGCCGCGCGCCGCGCTGGCCTCCCGACCGGCTATGCCAGCTACACGGGGGACATGCGCGCCGGGCTCGCCGCCGTCGGCTGGGCCGTGATCCCCTACGCGCAGACTGGCGGCGACGCCGACAACCTGTTCCCCGGCGACCTCCTCCTGTCCGAAGCCGCCTCGGGCGGTGTCGGCCACGTCGCCGCCTACACCGGCAACGACACGCTCGCCGAGCTCTGGATCGACGGCAACGGCGACATCATGGGCAGCACCGAAGGCGACGGGCAGGGTGACGACACCGGCGGCGAATCCCGCGTCATCGGCTTCTACGCGCACCCGTACACGGCGCGCGGCCTGTGGACCCACGTCCTGCGACCGCCCGCCGAAGCCGCCGACGGTACCACCACCACTTCGGGCGCGGCCCCCGCGCACGCAGCAATCACACCTGACCTGATTGGAGACGAAATGTTTATCATCACGACCAAGACCCCGTGGGGCGAATGGGCGTACGCCCTGATTCACGCGGCTGTGGGCGGCGCCCGCGCCATCGACAACACGTACGGCGAGCGCACCGCCTACGAGCGCCTCCTGGGCACGGCCCGCGTCGTCGAGTGGGACTTCTACAACCTTCTCGTCCGTCAGGCGTGGGAGCGTCACAACGCCGCCGTCGCCGCCATTCGCGGGGGCGTGCGCGAGGACATCGACGCAGCCGTGCAGCGAGTCCTCGACGCCACCAAGAAGGAGGCCTGACGTGAATCAGCTCCTCCTCGGCCTGCAGTCTGACCCGTTCCTGGTGACTGTCGGCGTCGGCCTCATCTGGCCGGTCGTCCAGGCGGCGCTCGACCGCCCGTACTGGACCCCGGCACGCCGTAAGGTGCTGCTGACCGTCGTCGCGGTCATCGTGTCCCTGGCCGTCTGGGTGTCGGGTTCCTACCCGGCTACCTGGCAGATGTTCGTCGCCAATGCGTCGGTGTTCCTGGGTATCGCCTGGGCGGTGTTCCAGGTGCTTTCGGGCATCAAGATCAACGGCATTTCGATTATTGACTGGGCGGGTGCCCTCACGCCCGGCGGCGAAACCGTTGAAGAAGTGCGCAAGTATACCGACCTTAACGCTTTCCTGGCCGACTACCGCGCGAACCGTGGCTCGGGCGGTGACCGTGGCCAGTGACCCACATCTTCACCGATCCCAAGGTCGTCGAGGCCATTAACGGCCTGGTCGCCGTCATGATCGCCGGGCTGGGCGGCGCCGTCGCCGTCGGCTTCGCGCGGCTGAAAACCAGTATGGAGTCGCACCTGCAGCGGGCCACCAGGGCCGCTGAGGAGGCGAAGGTCGCCGCCCAGTCCGCTGACGCGCAGGTCAGCAACGACCACTCGACGAACATCCGCGACGACCTAGACGCGGTGCGCGACACCGTGACTGCAGTCAGCGAAGCGGTCGACCGTGTCGCGTCCACGCTCGACAACCACGGTGGCAGCCTCGCGGACATGAAAGCGCGCATCGACCGCATCGATGAGCGCGGCGCGCGCCTGGCCGCCGAGATTCACGACGAGCGCACCGCCCGCGAAGCCGCAACGCACCTGATCGACGCGCACGCGCACGACACGCACAGGTCAATCTTTGACCGCCTCGAGGCGCTCGAAGCGCGCGACACCAAGTAACCCGCCCCGGCGCCGCGACGACCCGTGAGGCTCGCGGCGCATGGGGCGGGCCACCCCACACCTCCCAGCTACACAGTGAGGAACACAATGCCCGCCACCATCAAGGGCCACGTCAAAGACCCCACCGGCCAGCCCGTCACCGTCACCATCACCGCAACACCCAACCCGAACCCGACGCGCACACCTGACGGCGACCTCATCGTCCCCGGATCTGTCATGAGCGCGGGCGACGACGGCCATATCACCGCCGAACTACGGGAGGGCCGTTACGTCGTGTCCGTCGCTTCGCCGACCGGCATCCTCGCCGAGCGCGACGTAACCCTCACCGACGGGCAGACAATGACGCTCGGCGACCTCCTCACCACCCCCGCGCCCTCGCCCGATGCGCCGGCTCCCGGTGGCACGCCCCTCGTCGACGAAAACGGCAAGCCGATCGCTCTCGCTGACATCAAGATCGTCGCCAGCCGCGCCGAAGCTGAAGCCCTCCCCGACGGGGCCGTGTACCTCCTCACGGAGCAGGCAGACGCGCCGGGGCATGATGACCACGGGGAGACCCGCCCGAATCCCGCGGCGGGCCCCACCCTGGTCGGCCACGCTTCGGGTCAGCACATCGGCGACACGATCACGATCCGCACCGACGGCCAGGCGGGCGACCGAACGGTGATCGCAGTCAACACGAAGGCGATCAACGGCCAGTCCTTCACCTTCCCCACGGGCTTTGAAACACTCGTCGAACCGTACTGGATCGGCACCATGAGGTTCACGGTCGCCGTCGGCCCATGGGCTCCCGAGCTCACGGTGCGCACGTCGCAGCCCGTCGAGGCCGCCTGGGCCGCGATCACGACACGGGGCGGCGGCACGCCGGTCGTCGGCCAGGTCAAGAAACGCCAAGCCGAACCCACCGAGACCGGCACCTGCACGGCCCCCGAAGTCCCCGCGACCACCGGCCTCACCATCGGCCTCACGTTTGAGCGGTCGACCGCGCCGGAAACCGCCGACCAGGTCACGATCAACGCCGGGTGGGAACGCCTCGAGTTCGCCGCGCAGGAAGGCAACAACCTACAGACCATCCTCGTCGCGCGTCGCACCGCGCAGGCGGGCGACCTCACCGTGACATACCCGAACACTCAGACCGCGAACGGCGCGGGCGTGCAGGTGGTGGTACCCAATGCGTGACGCCGTCGAAACCGCCTCCCCCACGGGCCGCGTGCTGCGCGTGCGTCGCCGTGACGGTGGGGACGTGACGGGCCGCCTGTACCGCCGCCGCCGTGACGGGGGTGACATCCCCCTGCGCCCCCGCGTCACAGGCACGTCGGGCGCGTCGCGTGACCTGGTCGCTGAGTTCCTTGCACGCAGGCCCTTCTATATCAGTCACCGCCTCGGGGGCACCGAGTACCCTGAGTTCACGCAGGCGGGCCTCGACGCGTCCCTGCGCGCAGGCTTCAAGGCGCTCGAAATCTCCCTACGCCGCTGCGCGTCGGGCGAGTACGTCATGATTCATGACTGGACGACGGAGCGCGTCGTCCCCGGCACGAAGCTCCCGATCTGGTCGACGCCGTGGGACCAGCTAAAAACCCTGCGACAAGCGTCTGGCCCGTTCATGCGGTTCACTGACCTGCTCGAGCAGATCCCCGACGACGTCATCCTGGCCATTGACCACAAGGTGACATCCTCGAAGCAGGACGCCAACTCCTCGGACCTGCAGTCTGAGCTTGACCTCTATACGCTGCTTGACGACGCGTTCAACGGGCACCCCGAACGGCGGGTGCTGTGGAAGCACTTCGTTAACGCCGGGTCCGTGGACCGCGCCAAGGCGCGCGGTTATCGGACCATGTGCATGATGTACCCGAACGAGCTAGCAACCGCCGACCTCACCCGCTGGGATGTGCTGGGTCTCGAGTGGAACGCGCCCGCCGCCGCGTGGCAGCAGATCGCGGCGACCGGGAAACCCACCATCGCGCATATCATCACGAACGCGGGTCAGGCGCAGACGGCGCTCGGGAAGGGCGCGGGCGGCCTCATGGCCTCCTGGCCGACCACCGTCCACCCCTAACCCACGACGAAGCCCCCACCAGCCCCAAGACGGGCCGGTGGGGGCTTCGTCGTGTATCAGCGGCGCAGGTCTGTACGCGCGCCCTGGCCTGGCCGCGAGGCCAGCCAAGCGTCGATTGTCTCAGGCGACCAGCCACGCAGGGGCCCGTTCGGCGTGCTGATCTGCACGTCAGCAGGCGGGGTCAACCCCTTGCGCATGTAGGAGCGGATCGTCGCAGTGGCCAGCCCGGCGCGGGCGGCGAAGTCAGCGGCACCCAGGTACTCGCGGGTCATTGAAACTCCTCAGTTCGTTCGGGTGATGATTTCGACGGGGATATCCTGGTCGGCCAGGAACGCGAACGCGCGCCCCACGCACGCCTGGTACGTGGACAGCGGGAGTCGGGCGGCCCACTCGCAGCCCTGTTCGTACGCGGCGCGATCGACATAGGAGATGAGGGCGGTGGGGATGACTCGCACGTCCTCGGTCTCATCGTCAGCGGGGGCCGTGAGTTCGTCGACGCAGTCTAGGGCGGCGTCCTCGAGGTTGCCGAGCAGCATGTGGACGCTCAGGGGATCGCGGGGCGTGCCCTTGCCAATCTCCCAGGAGCGGATCGCGCTCTCAGGGGCCTCGATGAGGTCGCCGAGTTCGGCGCGTGTAAGCCCGAGGGCCTTGCGTCGGCACCGCAGGCCGGCGGGTGTGATCGGTTCGGTCAATTGGTCCTCCTATGGGTTGGCCCCCGCGTCCTGTGGTGGGCGCGGGGGCCTTATCTTTGCTGGTCAGTCGAGGAACTTCTCAACGTCGCCGCCGATCTCCTCAAGGACGGTCAGCGTTTCCCAGGTGCTCGCGTAGCCGTCCGTGAGGCCCTGCGATTCGCACTCAGCGGCAATCGCGTTGAGGATGCCGTCGCGCGAGCCGTCTGCGAAGTTGTACTCGCCGAAAACGCGCGCGTCGTCGGCCTCGGTGTAGGCCAGCGGGGTCTCGGTGATCTTGAAGCCGTTGGAGGCGAGCAGCTCGCGGTCCTCGCCGCTCATGCGGACGGCGGCTTCGATGAGGGCCTCGCGCAGCTCCTCGATCTCGTCGCCGGGCAGGCTCTCCTCGAACCAGCTCTCGACGGTCTCGCGCTCACCGTCAACGATGAGGTAGCGGGCGAAGCGGTCGGTGTTGGTGTCGGTGATGTAGGTGACGGTGTTCATTGTCTTTCTCCTTCTGAGGTTCGGGGGGCTTGTCCCTCCCGATGACTTAACTATAGCCCGCGCGCAACGTATCACGCAAGCCAAATTAGGGAGATGTGCATCACATGCTGAGTTGTGGGGTCGCACCACCCATGGCCACACTCATAGCCTCTGCAGCCCCCGCGTACGCGTCGGGCGCAAGGTGACCATACACATCGACGGTCGTCTGAATTGACTCATGGCCCATACGCCGCTGAACCACAGGCAAGGGCACGCCCGCCGCAATCAGCGCCGAAGCGTGCGAATGTCTTAGGTCATGCACGCGCGGGCGAGGCGACAGACCCGCCGCGTCACACGCAGGCTGCCATATATGGGCATGGAACGGCCCCGACGTGATCGGGCCACCCCTGCGCGCCGTGAACACCAGATCACCCGCCGCCTTACCCGCGAGCGCGGTGCGCAGCTCAGGGATCAGGGGCGCGGGGATGGTGACGGTACGGCGGGCGCGCTTAGTTTTCGGGGCTCCCAGGTAGGGGACTCCGTTGTCGCCCATCTTCCAGGCTTTGCTCACTCGCACGACGGGCTGGGCGACGTCGAGGTCCACGTCGGCGACCGTGAGTGCGGTTGCCTCGCCGAAGCGCAGGCCGAGCGCGTACATGGCCGCAACGAAGGGCTGGTAATCGGTGGGGATCTGTGCGTGGAGGCGGGCGAACTCGTCGGGGGTGAGGAATCGCATCTCGCGGACGGTCGCGTCCTTGGGGAGGGGCACGCCCTTGGCGACGTTGCGGGGGATGACGTCCTCGTCGACGAGGCGTTGCAGCGCAGCGGATAGGAGGGCTTGGGCATTGCGGATCGTCTTAGCGGACGGCAGTTGCCCGGCGGTGGCCCCTCGCATGACCGGGGTGCGGCGCAGTTCCGCGACCCACTTCGTGACCGTATGCCGGGTGAGCATGTCCACGGGGACCAGGCCGAGGCGTGGCTCGATCCTATCCCGCACGATCTGCCTGTACCGGCTGATCGTGCCGGGCGTCGCAGATGCGGCTAGGGCTTCGAGGTGGTGTGCGCAGGCCGCGGCGACGGTGGGTGTGTCGGCGGCGGCTAGGTCGTCGAGGCTGCGCATTTCGCGGGCGGCTGCCCCGCCGACGCGGTCGACGAGTTCGGCGAAGCGCTGGGCGCTCGCGGCATCCGTGAAGGTCTCGGATACTGGGTTTTTCCCGCCGGCCCGGTAGCGGACGCGGTACACGACGGTGCCGTCACGGTGCTTGACCGCCTTGACAGATGCCATCTTTGCGCCGCCTTGCTTGAACTTGTCGAGTGTTGCTTGGTCTTGATTGTACTCCGCTAAATTAGCGTGCGTGTCACGCTCGCGTGTCACGCTGAAAACACACCCTCAGTTTACCGCAGAATCACGCGGTTTTTATGGTGGAGATGGGGGGAATCGAACCCCCGTCCAGTGGCCGGCCCCGAATTCTTCTCCGAGCGCAGTCTACGGTTTTATTTCTCAGCCCCCAGCATTGCGCAGACACACCGCCAGATAGGCTCAGTTGATTAAGTGTCGGAGGCGCCCCACCAACATGGGCGACTCCCAGTGGCTCCCTAGACGACGCCAGACACCGGG
>ERZ772956.288-NODE-288-length-40603-cov-4.915730_pt1 | contig 40603 bp, 28 predicted proteins | sample MGYA00580683_ERZ772956 | MGnify/ENA primary metagenome ERZ772956 (study PRJEB29015, sample SAMEA2738077) | human oral metagenome | biome: human oral; feature: human-associated habitat; material: saliva | place: China | collected 2212 ... | reverse complement strand
CGCGGTTAAGGACAGGGATAGGGCTCATCCCCGCTCACGCGGGGAGCACGTCATCATGGATGAGCTCCGCGAGCACAAAGACGGCTCATCCCCGCTCACGCGGGGAGCACCCTTTCTGACCTTTCGGCTGTGGGCTCGTTCCCGGCTCATCCCCGCTCACGCGGGGAGCACCATCGATCGCATAGCGCGTCTGTCGACGCGCCGGGCTCATCCCCGCTCACGCGGGGAGCACGGACTCGCGGCGTTCATTCACGAGCGTCGATGAGGCTCATCCCCGCTCACGCGGGGAGCACCTCGTGGTGGGTCGACCAACGAGAACATGCGTCGGCTCATCCCCGCTCACGCGGGGAGCACTCCGCTCCCAGGTATCGAACATTCCCCCGGATCGGCTCATCCCCGCTCACGCGGGGAGCACGGAGTCCTATCTCTACCGTGGGGCGCGCTTTGAGGCTCATCCCCGCTCACGCGGGGAGCACCCCGCCGAAGGCACAGACCGCGAACTGGATGCCGGCTCATCCCCGCTCACGCGGGGAGCACGATCTTCACGGCTTCTTCCGCCTGTGGTTCCCCGGCTCATCCCCGCTCACGCGGGGAGCACCTCGTCGTACCAGTAGGTGTGATCCCACTGGCCGGCTCATCCCCGCTCACGCGGGGAGCACGGCGTCGCGGGCGTCCTCGAGCTGGCGCAGGTAGGCTCATCCCCGCTCACGCGGGGAGCACGCGCCTACCGAGGGCGCGCCCTCATCGTCTCAGGGCTCATCCCCGCTCACGCGGGGAGCACCAAATCGCCAGCGCAGCAGACGTAAACGCCAACGGCTCATCCCCGCTCACGCGGGGAGCACATTGAAGCGGCTCGCGGTTAAGGACAGGGATAGGGCTCATCCCCGCTCACGCGGGGAGCACGTCATCGCGGACACGAAGCAATTCAGTCGCGCCGGCTCATCCCCGCTCACGCGGGGAGCACTTACTATTCCTTTACCTTGGTTGAAATGCGCTCGGCTCATCCCCGCTCACGCGGGGAGCACCTTCACACCACTTTGCAATCTCTTTACCTTTCCGGCTCATCCCCGCTCACGCGGGGAGCACACCCGCTTGTCAAGGGCTTGACAGTCCCCGACGGGCTCATCCCCGCTCACGCGGGGAGCACACTTAATGATCTGCGATTTTAGAGCGTTTGTCGATCCGTTCTTGGGAATCCTCGCCGCGCCCGTCGTCGTTTCTCGAAGTTGCTCATACCGGGACGACGGTGTCCCTCACCCCGATCTGACCGCTGTTCCGGCGCGTTCTCATCGTCATATCCACCCGGACGGACCATGAGGGTGAGGCCCTCAAAATCGGTCGGCACCCATGGATCACCCAAGGTCAGAAACGACAGTCTCTGCTCATTCGACGCATGAAAGACCATAATCGCCCGTCCGCTGCCAATGTTCTCCTGGATCACTGTCCACAAACGTTCCCGCACACGTGCGTTCAGGTTCCCAACGAAGACTCCAGGAGATATTTCAAGCAACCACCGAGTCACGTGCCCACGCAGTGAATCAGGAACAACCGAAAGCACCACGACAACCATTGAGAGTCAGTGCTCCTCGTATGAGACGCCCGCAAGCACAGGACTGCCTTGGTCATCCCAGAGTCTCAGGTCAGCGACAGCGAGCTCTTCGTCTTGCTCCGAGTCTTCCAACATCATCGGCGCAAGGAGCTCTTTAATGTCGGCCACAGAACGTTCGAGAATCCTTGCTTCACGGATGGCATCTCGCATCCGTCTTCTAGTTTCTTCTCCGACTCCTGTATCGAGCTGTTGAGCCGCGACATCGAAAGCAACCGGAATCGATAGATCCGCCTTGTAGAGATCAGCAATGTCGTAGATGAAGGAGCGATAGTTGCCCGTGTGTATGAAACCTAAACCTGGTGAACAGCCAAGGGCGACGACAACGGCATGGATGATCCCGTACATAGCGCTATTCGCCGCAGATAAGCACCTGTTGACCACTGACCCGGACTCAAAAATGTCCGGATCGTAGTCACGGCCGTCCCATTCGACCCCAGTACGGCTTGAATTCTCCCTGTAAATCCGGCGTACTCGAGCCCCCTCTCGTCCGCGTAATTGCTGCATGCTGAGGTCGGCAACATTCTCACCATGGAAACGTTTGAGATACATCTGGCGAGCAACAGATAAGCGTACACGAGGGTCGCTGACCGCTCGCGCTTGTGCTTCAAGAAGCCGGGAGGAACGCGATGGTGGTACACCATGAGCGTAATAACGAACGCCGTTCTCACCGACCCACACAGCGGTCGCCCCACTTTCAGCGAGTAAGGAGACCGCACTATGCGTGATCCGGACGCCCGGGCCGATCATGAGAACCGATAGTGCCGCAGCAGGGACATGAGCCACACCTCTCCGGTCAGTCACGGTGATTGCGTTCGAGTCGCGATGCACGACACAGCGCTCGATGTAAAGGAAAGTCAGGCGGTCCCGGACCCGAAGAAGGTCCTTCGGGTCCGGGGGGCGAATTCCAGGAAAGCCTGTCATGCTTGCGCCAAAGACAAGAGCCCTGCACCGTACCCTTTTGCCCTGCCAATTCCGTTGACGAGAGCATGTCTCAGCAGGTCGGGATCAGTGACTCGCAGTTTGCCTTCGAACGTTGCCAACTGCAAAGCAACCACGTCTACTCGTTCATCGTGGTTACGTCGGAAACGCTCGCTGCGACGTTCGACAAGCCCAATAAAGGGAGCATCGCTTCCCACAAGTCCCCCATCTGCACTCAACGTCCGAGACACATCCCCTCCAAATTCACTCATAAGAGGAATCTCGAAGCCATTCGGTACAGCGCGGTCGAGGAACCATTGAGTCTGCTGTGCGACGGTGACATGTGCAAGCACTTTCTTCCGGCCCTTCTCGTCCTCTTGCCCGGCACGTCGAAAGGTGGGATTAACCGTGACTCGGAACGACCACAGCTGCCCCTCTCGCAGTGAGTCCAGGAAGTCATCTGTTCTCTTGACCACAACACTCCCATTGACCTCATATCCGGCTTGTTCAACGATGGCTGCTGGATCCGGGGCAACTGGGCTCGAAATGTAAAGAGCGATCGCAGGGCTATTCTCATTCGTAGAACGGGAGGTCTTTGGCGGACGATCAATCCTCCAGAGGACACGTCCCTCACTAGAACTAGAGCTGGGAATACTCCCCGGAGGAAAGCTTGCGAGCACAGCTGCATGCATCCTCTGTGGTGAAGAAATGAGGAACTTGCACCCTCTTCGATATGGGTTCAGATACACCCGGGTCAGGTACATCAGATCACCTCCATCGGATCGTGGGAGATTCCTGCAGACAACTGTGAAGGCACCACGGGAACATACTCCGGATTGGGAAGATCGACCCTGGCCTCGTCAATGTTTCGGATTCCGTATTCCCTTCGCTCGGAAGCGAAGCTGAGAGGAACGTCCTGAATCGTCCTCGTCGAATCGATTCTGCCGGGAATGATCCCCTCATCAGCTACGACTCGTAGGCTCACCGTCTCCAGCGTCTTATATTTTCTCTGGTGAAAGCGCGCTGCCTGCCAAGGGAGTTCTGTGATTGCGGACCACATCTTCCCACTCCGGCTCTCGAGAAGGAGCGGGAGGGCCGGAGGGCATGCCCGTCTTCCAAGGAACAAGGGGAATTTTGGACGCTGAATTGCATGAAGGAGAGCATCAATCAGATTGTCTTCTCCCTCAATGAAAGCGACGAAAACACCATCGGAGATGTAGAAGCGATCTGAAAGAGGCATCGGCACACCACCCCTATGCGCCGTGTGGAAATCCCTGAGGAGCTCGCCGGGTTGGTCGATACGCGCCGCGATTCTCAGACCTGCAAGGTCTTCGATTGGGTCGCTTCGGCGTCTTCCCTCAGCAGCCGCGAGAAGACCAACTATTCCGCTTTTCGTCGGAAACGCTTCCGTGCCACGCTGCGTGAATCGACTCGATGCCCCCCATGACTGCATGGGTGCAGCGAGCTTCAAGATGAGGATCTTGCTCATCGAGCGTCCCGAATTGATTGCACAACCGTAGTGCCGAGCTCTGCCAGCGGAATCCTTTGTCCAAGCTCCGCGAAAGCCGCTGCGCGAGAAGTGGTCCACGAGACGAAGGAAGACAATGGCTTCATACCGCTTCCTTCCTCCAATTCACGCTCGAATGCGACGAACTGCTCGACTGCGGGCGCGACAAAACCGTCACGATCGGGACGAACTGGAGATTCGAAGGCCCCGACAAGGTTGATCGGCTGGTCGTTGCGCACCTGGATGAGAACAGCGTCCGGGAGGGTTCGATTCGCGAAGGTCGTAAGTTTGCCCGTTGGCATCGAACGCAGAAAACTCCCGATGAAGACCTCAATCGCTTGCTCTGCAACCTCAAGGGAACCGAGGTTTTCAACGAGGAGATCAACGTTAATCGTCGCATACCGGTAGAGAGTCGCCGAGGCGAATTCGATCGTACCGATCATCCCAGCGCCCTCGTCGGCATCATCATCGTTGCTCTTGGCATCATCGACCGCCGTGAAGTAGTCGAATTCAGACTCCACTTGTCCGACGCCGAGTGCGTGAGCGACTTGGCAGGCGGCATCGACGTTGAGAGAGTTCGGCTCGGCCACCATACGACCGAAGAGAGCGATGTCCACAGAGTGTTCAGTGTCAACGAGTGATTTCGGCTTCAACGCCTTAAACGCCTTCTTTACATCCTCTTCTTCGGCGACAGAAATAACCGCCTCTGCGACGTGTTCAACCTGTTTGGCAGACAAGAAGACGAGGAATCCCGCCTCCTTCATCTGCTGTTCAGTCTTCTTACCCTTCGGGTCGGAGATCTTGAAGCCGATTTCGGTCAGCGCGAGTTCTGCGAGTTGGGTAGCACGATCCTCAAGATCCGCCCTCTTCTCAACAATCACGTCGCGCAGCAGCTCGACGATTCGTTTCGTCCGAATTCCACGATTACCATCCGGAAGCGACTGTTCAAAGTCGAGCCTCGTCGCACGCTTGATGGCCTGTGAAGAGATGCGCATACGGCGTGCCCCACCGAAAGTCGCGGTCTTCGGAGCGCCAGTGTCATCCCGATTCGGATTGGACGGAGGCAAAGTCTGGAGAATGTGGATGTCGATGTAGCGAGCCATGGAAGTCGGTCCTTTCAGTCTTGGGGAATTGCAGATTCGGATTGAATTGGTTCAAGGTCTACGACGTTGCCTCCGGCCACGCCGTCTTCAGACAGGGGCGTACGCGCGAAGTCTCGACCCCATTGGCGTACGACTCTGGAGCGGAGTCGAGGATTCTGCCACGAGTAGAAGTCAGAAGCGAGGCGTCCGTAATCGATTTGAACGTCCGCTGATGACATGACGCTCACAAGGCCCCGAGCGTGAGTGACGAGCGCATCGAAAGTTTGAGCGGAGATCATCGCACACAAACGGCGGTAGATCGGGTGCTCTTCCGGGCAACGATTATCCGATGCTCCTGAGACCGCGACCCTTCGAGCGGAAGCACCGATCGTCGTCCCCCGCTGGCTTCGCATATGCATCGACGTGTCGTGCGATCCCTGATGCATCGCCCACAGCGTGAGCGCCGCATGAACTGCGAGCTCACCCTGGGTCGCTTCATTCCCGATCTGGCGCTCGTCCCCAGACTCGAGAGTGTACGCCCACACTGAGGGCACCTCACCGACGTTCTTACCCAGAGCTGAACGCAACTGCGCCCGTCCAGCTATCGCAAAGGGATTGTGGCCTTTCAGCCGTGCGATCACCGAAAGAACACGATTCCGCACATCCTCGGGACTACCAAGATCTCTAGTGGGCACCGATATCTGCGCCCGAGATTCCTCTGTCATTCCCCCATTCCCTTCTGCGCCGTCCGCTTCGACGGCACGATCTCATTCAGCTTCTTCATGAAGTAGTTCTCCGCGATTCCCACACTGATATAGGAACCTCCCACGTCGCGTCCTCGGACTGCGGATTCAGATGCTCGACTCAGTAGTTCCTCAGACGTTCTCAGTGCGATGCGACGAAGTTCGGCGGACCAGCGTGCACGCTCGGCAAGCGGATCGGAAGAGGGGCCGATGCTGGAGAGCCACTGTCTGAAGGGATCATCGATGAGAGAGAAGAAACGCTCCTTCGCTCGGTCGCGCGCCGCGTCGCCGGCCCCATCCCCTCTTTCTCCTGAAGCCCGAGAAATGTTCGCCCCCAGATTGCCGATAACTAGAGCGACGGACTCCACGTCTTCAACAGACTGCTTGACAATGTCGCCGAGCCCGCCTTCACCTGGTTCCAGGAGCACAGAAGCCAAAGCAAGAGCATCGTGATAGATATCGTCGATAACGGCTTCATTGGAACCATAGGTCACACCGATCGCTTCCATCTGAAAACGAATCGGGTAAGCGGTCGCGACACCACGAAGATCCTCACTCGAATGGAAGCGCAAGATATCGCTTTGGAGGAACATGTCGTACTGTCCCTTATCAGCGCCCTTCACCTTCTGCGTGAAAGGCAGAGCGCCAGGTAGAGCACGCCAGAAAGCCCTCGCCGGATCATGCTTACGGGGCATGTAAGTCGCGATTCGGGCCTTCTTCGACTGCGGCATCGAGTATCTCCACAGACTCATCGGCTCGTAGAGGTGCATGTTCTGCGGATTGAGCCGATCCCCTTGAGTAAGAACGACTCCTGTCACGCCGTCTCGGCTACCGATTAGGCGCACTCGTCGAGAATGCCAGGTAAGCAATCGCGAAACCGAGTACCCATCGGGATCCGGGTTCTCGGCATAGTTGCGCCGCAGTCCCGTCTCCACGTCATTGACCTCCCAGGAGCAGGCTCCTTTCGGTCCTGTGCTGGCGGGCCCTCTCAGTCCGGAGCGTTCAAAGGGGACGAGGTTCAGTACGAGGGTCTCATCCAAGGTTTCTCCCTTGAGGATGACGAGTCCCAGTTGTCCCGTCCAAGAGGGGCCAATCGGATATCCTTTCCCTCCTTTCGTCTCCGGATCATCCACTGCCCCAGAGCGGATTCCGGCAGGGTCGAAGGTCTGAGCGTGCAGAAGCCACAGTGCAGCTTCTGCTGCGGAAATGTTCCGAATCGCTTCACCGTTCCGCGTCGTGAAGAAAGGCTCACCATTGGGGACATCCGCAATGATCTTGTCCAAGGAAGAGACGGCGTCCTTCGCCGTCCGAAGGTCCGGGGCCTGCATGAAGGGGTACCTGCCTCCGAAGAGGAAGAACCTGTCGTGCCACCTATCGAGGTACTCCTGAATGGGCTCTTCAGGGACACCCTTGTCCCAAAGATCCAACCAGGATTCCACATCCGGAACATCAAGTGTGCGATAGCAGATCGCAAGCAAGAGCCTTTCAATTGCAATATTCAAAGTCGGCAGCTCGCACGCGATGTCGCGAATCGCCCCCGCTTCATGAAAGACCTCCCTGATCCCCATGCTTCGCGCAGTTCCGTCGACCATGAGAACGGGAATCCACGCTTCGTCGAGAAGGTTAAAGTCGAGTTCACTCATCAGCCCTGCACCTCTAATCCTCGTTGATTCGTATACACCACTCGTCGACCTCTAATCGTCGTTTCCAAACGTTGTGAGTGCTCGTCAACTCTGCGCATCGGAAGCACCAATTCGCCACGTAGAAGCGGATGCTCGAGGAAACCCCACTCCCGCATACGAGGATCATCCCAGAGGGCACAGGCAACTGCGTCCACCGCATCATCAGTGTTTTCTCCCCTCTCTCGGAACTGCCAAGGAGGAAGCGACACGCTCCACGTGCGGATTCGCGAAACCATTGACGGCGAAGGCCACACGGAGACATCAATGAGGGTCGGCTCGCCCTCGGCCTCTTGCCATGGGGGAGGAGTCACTGCCCCGCCGTACTCCGGATTGATGGGAATGATGAGCACCGGAATCTGATCCTCAGCATCCCTCACCGCCGGACGGGCCGCGAGGCCTGTCCTCGGGTCGCTGATCTCTCCTGTCGCTGCTTCTCCGGCAAAGTCCCGCAGCAGCGCTTCACCCGTCCACGTCGAGACCCTTGCCGGGTCAAAGGACCATACTTTCGCCTTCTCGGTTACGCTATTCGTCTCAGCCTCATCAAGACGCGATGCCTCTTTGAGAGACGGCTGCCACGAACTCGGTCCGACGGGAGTATTTGAGTAGGCGAGTTGAGTGAAGGAAGCAAAGTCCCCCGCCTTTTCAAGGACGATCTCAGCATTGTGATCGTGGAGGATCGCAAGCATCCTCAAAACCCGCGACTTCCCGTACACGGCTTCCGTCCCCTGCGAGAATCCCCATGCTCCATCACCCGATTGATCGACGAGGACGAAGCACTCGGCTTCTTGAAGAGGCGCGGGCCTCGCACGGCCCGAATGACGATGTAGACGTCCGATTCTCTGCAAAACGAGATCCATCGGCGCCGGATCCGTGATCATGAGGTCGAAGTCGACATCGAGGCTCTGCTCAATCACCTGAGTCGCGACGACCACATGTTTCTTCGGCCTACGCGAAGATCCTTTTCCGAACAACGCGAGCATTTGCTCGTCTCGTTGCGCTCGATCGCACGCAAGGAACCGGGAATGCAGCAGCGTCGTGGATTCTTCCCCGAAACGTTGGAGTATTGCGTCGTAGGTCCGCTGCGCATCACCAACGGTGTTCCTGATGACTACCGCACAGCCGCCTGAAGCGAGACGGGAATCGATGAAGTCTGCAAGTCCCTCATTACCCGCTTCGAGTGGCCGAATGACCTTCCTGATCTCTTCGCCCTCGTCGCGGACTACTTCACTTCGTATGTTCGTCCCTTTGTCCTTGAGGACCGTGAGGACCGGATACCCGATGTCGCCCTCGAGTTCCTTTATCTCCCCCGGCTCCCCACCGGTTCGTCCTCGTCGATAGGCGGCGATCAGTGCTTGTCGACGCGCGGACGGCAAGGTAGCGGAAAGGAGCACAACAGGAACACCGAACGCGCCGAGCCATGCGAGTGCGGACTCCAAATAGATCTCCATATAGGCATCCGCAGCGTGCACTTCGTCGAGGATGACAACTTTTCCGAGGAGACCGAGATGGCGCATCAGCACATGCCTGGACTTCAATGCTGCGAGCAGAACCTGGTCGATCGTTCCAATGACGATGGGAGAAAGAGTTGAGCGCCAGCGGGCTGCCATCCAGCGGTTGGCGAACAGACCACTCGTCCCTTCTTCTTCGTCTAACACTTCTAGCGGCGCGGAGTCCTTTGCGAGGAGGCGGACGAACTCTTCATTGAGATCGTTCTTCCCATGCGCAAGGTGGATCCCAAGTCTTTGGGGTTCATCTCCAAGGAGATTCGACAGCCAGGTCTCGGCACGCTCGAACATGGCGTTCGTCGTCGCCTGGGTCGGCAGGGCGATCATCACTCCTTGAAGGCCTCGCATCCGCACCATTCGCTCTGCGACAGAGAATGCGAGTTCAGTCTTGCCCGATCCGGGAGGAGCTTCGACAATCATCAGGTCAGGGTTGTCAGTCTCAGCGATAGCCACGGCCCTCAACTGTGCTTTTGTCGGTTGCGTATCCTCACCCCACGAAAAACGACGGCGATATGAGGCCTCGATATCCACAGGGGCAGCGTCCTCGATTCGGAGCGGACGCGGCATCTGAGCACGCCCCATACCGACCCGTACCCGTTGAAGCTGAGCCGAGGGCCTCATCGACTCACCGCGATTGTCTCGGGGGAAAAGAGGAAAGAACTCTTCATTCGAGGCGAGCCAGTCCGCCATGACGATAAGAGCACCATAGGCGGAAGCGACAGCGATCGGCAGTCGCGGTAGTTCGCTCGGCTCCGAAGAGTTCAAGACGATACCTGTTCTCCTCGCCATCCATTCAATGAGTTCACGCCGCCCCTTCGACCAGAGACTCTGCTGTTGTCGCCCCTCCACAAGGTGAAGGACTCTCCTCGCCTTTTCCATTGCGGAAGGATTGGGATAACGGCCGTGGTGAACGGCGACGAGCGAAGCCCACTGCGTCGCTCTGCGGCGCTCACTGCCCCCGTCCTCGATCGCATCGACGAGGGCGAAGTAGCTGAGGAAACCATGAGGGAGGCTCTTCCGATCTGGAAGATCCTTCCAATGCGGCACGTCCACTCCGAAGTCCGAAAGGAAAGAGGCGAGGGAAGGAACCTGCGATGAGAATGCCACCGAGGCTTTGCCGACATCGTGGACTCCAGCAAGGAATCGCAGCATCGACCGTGCGCGGGCCTCTTCGCCGTCCCACACGGAAGCCATGAGGCTCCGCACCTCCGGAGCGGCGTATTCATCGAAGAGAACTGCCGCAACATCGGACGCGTCCATGAGATGCTGCGCGAGCGACAGCCACATCTCTGACCCTTGTCCGCCGCTCTTGGCCCAAAAGCTCCTTGCAGCTTCGGACAACGCAGCGTCAGTCAGAGACTGATCCGCAGCTCCGAACTGGACTCCGCGTCGAGGAGATGGGGGAACAATGGATGCAGTCCCCTCCTTCGTTGCCATTCTCACCACGTCGCACCTCCTCACTGAGCAGCTTGCTCGACTTTCGAATCACCTGCTCATATCTCAACATTAAAGGGGAGGGCCGTCAATAGCCCCTTGATTATCCCTACACCACTAGTGTTATGCTGGTTGCATGAAGACCTTCAAAGAGGACAAGCACCCCCGCTCTCGCGGGAAACAAAGGCTAGGCGACCCCTGCGTGATCGCCTACCGCGACCAACCCCCGCTCACGCGGGGAACAAAAAATCCCAACGCCACTAGTCGGGTCATCCCCGATTCCGGGGCCATCACAGGATATCCGGGGTTCGAACGCCCCCGCTACTCTCACTGCCAAGACGAGTGGGCCCGCTCTCCCCACTGTCGGCGTGAGCCTGGAGTTACAACGGTGACTCGGCGGATACAAGTCGGACACTTGCCACAACAACACTCTCAAAAGAAAGCGAACTCCGACTGTGAAGACGCGTCCTCATTCCACGCGTTCGCTACACCCCTATTCCCCAGCCCGAAGCGAGGCGACCTCGTAGAGGGCGATCCCCGTGGCAACTGCAGCATTCAAAGATTCGACCGCCGAGGAGATCGGGATCGACACGATCTGATCGCAGGTTTCGCGCACCAAACGGGACAGCCCCGCACCTTCGGCCCCCGTGACTACGACCAGCGGGGATGTGGCCAAAGACAGGTCGCGCAGCTCAGCGTCACCACCACCGTCGAGTCCGACGACGAAGAAACCGGCGCGCTTGCAGTCCTCGAGCGCTCGCACAAGGTTGGTCGCCCTCGCCACGGGCACGCGAGCAGCCGCGCCCGCCGACACCTTCCACGCCGTCGTGTTCACTCCCGCGCTGCGACGCTCGGGGATGATGACCCCGTCCGCGCCGAAAGCGCCCGCCGAGCGCAGGACCGCCCCCAGGTTATGCGGGTCCGTCACCTGGTCGAGGGCGACGAGCAGCGGCGTGCCCAGCTGCTGCAAAGACCCCACGATCAGGTCATTGACCTGCGCGTACTCGTAGCCTCGCACTTCAATCGCGACGCCCTGATGGACGGCTCCATCGGTCGCGACGTCAAGGTCGCGGCGCGTCACCTCGAACACCGGGGCACCCAGGTTTGCGGCCTGGCGGATGACCTCTTCGACGCGATCATCCTTGACATTGTCGAGGACGAAGACGCGCTCAATCGGGACGGAGGCGCGCACGGCCTCGGCGACGGGATTACGCCCGGCGATAAGCTCATGACCTGGGGCGATCTTGATGGAGCTCTTCGCACGCGCGCGGGCGATCGCGGCCTCTTGGGCTTCGCGCGCCTCACGCTGAACCTTGCGCTTATGAGCCGGATGGTAGGTGCGGTCCTCGGCCTTGGGCGTCGGGCCTTTGCCTTCGAGGCGACGGCGCGAGTGTCCGCCCGTCCCGACTTTCGCGCCCTTCTTCGAGCCTGGCTTGCGCACGGCTCCGCGGCGCCCGTCGTTTCCAGCCATCGTGTTCGTCCTTCTTCGTCGCGAGCGCCTCCCGGCGCGCCTGATCCGATTCAGCCTAGCGGGGCCCGGCGCTGACCCGGCACTCCGAAGCGGCCATTGCGGCCCGATTCACGTATGCCAAAGCCCCGGGGACATGGATAAGAAACCAGAGGCCTACCCGGGGCGCTCGCTTGCAAGTATAGGATAATTTTATGAAAGCTGTCGAACTCTCCTCCCTCCACGTTGAAGCTCTTCGCGATGCGATCAGCGCACCCAGACTCGAAGAGTTCCTCCGCGAGTTCGAGGGAGAAGACGCGTTGCCCAAGGCCATTGATCTCTACAACTGGAACGCGCGCCTCGCCGCCGAGTGCTTCACGGCGATCGGGCATCTGGAAGTACTTCTACGAAACGCGCTGGACAAGAATCTCAGCGAGCATTTCCACGAACAGGAACGAGGAATCCCCTGGTTCCTTCAACATGGAATCGGACTGACAGAACAAGCGCGCAACGAAATCACTCGCGCTAGAGAACGGCTGTCTCAACGCCGCCGTAGCGATTCGCGCCACCGCATCGTCGCTGAACTCACTCTTGGCTTCTGGTGTTCGCTGCTCAAACCGCGCTACGAAGGAACATTGTGGACAAGGTCTCTCTACAAGTGTTTTAAGGATCCCGACACGGGTAAGACACCCGACCGCTCAGAAGTCGCGAAGCTCGCAGACAAAATCCGTCAAACCCGCAACCGCGTCGCCCACCACAACTATCTCAGGACCTTCGACGTCCCCAACGCCATGAGTGCGGTCTTCGACCTCGCCAAATTGCTCTCGCAACCGTATGCCGATTGGATGAGCCAAAACTCCCGTTGGTGCGAGATCTATGAGGAACGGCCGAAAGTCGATATTGACACGGTCGTTGTCGCCGCAGGAATCGAAGCCTGGTCAATGTATGAGCGCCTGTCAATCTATGCATGCCAAGAAGGTCGCTTCTTTCGCGACTGTGAGCACATCGCGTTCTACGAGAAGCAACACATTCATCGGCAAGTTCCCGCAATCATCAAGCGTTTTGATGGCGTTGCCTTCACTAATGAGAACTCCGCTCGACTTGAGGCATCAGAGGATCCATTCGAACGCAGGCTCGGACAAGTGATCCGCGAGACTCTCACTCATGGTCTCCCAACATGGAGCATCACCCGCGGAGAACGTCGCCAAGTCTTCCTCCTGACGCAGATTCGGGAAAAACAAGAAGGAAATGACGGCCACATCATCCTGACGAACGATATTCCTCACCGTCATCGTGGGCGCGGCTCAGCTTTCACCCAGAGACAGCGTTACGTTTCGTCACTCCGTTTGAGAACCGCAACAACCACTGATGAACTCTGACTCTGGCACTCCATATCGAAACATCGAATACGACAGTCCAAGTTTCGACGGGTCACCCCTCCCTAACAACACCGTCTCAGGCTTCACCCCAGCCTCCAGCTCGCACCCTCGCGGCCGTCGGCGACGGCGATCCCGGCCTGGGCGAGTCGATCCCGCAAAGCGTCCGCACGAGCCCAGTCCTTGTCGGCGCGCGCCTGAGCGCGCTCTTCAATGAGGGCACGAACCAGAGCATCCAAGGCCTCATGCTCGGCAGAACCCTCGGCCCCTCCCGCGCCATGTCCCCCGCGCCACTGATCCGAAGCCGGATCAAGGCCGAGGACGTCAAGCATGGAGCGGACGAGCACCTGCTCTCGACGGACGAGCGCCGTGTCGCCCTCGTCAATGGCCGTGTTGCCCGCCTTCATGTGCTCATGGATGACCGCGAGCGCTCCCGCGACATTGAGGTCGTCATTCATGGCGGCGACGAAGCCTTCGGGAAGTTCAGAGGCTGGCAGATGGATCTCCTCGGCGCAGGCTTCACCGGCGAGGTCGATGGACCGCTCCACGAAGCCTGAGAATTTCGACCAGGCGGCCGCAGCGGCGGGAAGAGTCTCCTCGCCCCATTCGATTGCGGAGCGGTGATGCACGGTGGATAGGGCCCATCTAACCGCGACGGCGGGGAAATCCTTGGTGAGTGCGCCGAGCGAGAGGACATTGCCGAGGGACTTGCTCATCTTCTCGCCCTTGGTCGTCACCCACGCGTTATGAACCCACAGGCGGGCAAAACCCCAGCCGGCGCCATGCGATTGAGCCTGCTCGTTCTCGTGGTGGGGGAAACGCAGGTCGATGCCACCACCGTGAATGTCGAACTCCTCACCGAGGTAGCGCCTGGCCATGGCGGAGCATTCGAGATGCCATCCGGGACGGCCCTGACCCCAGGGGGACTCCCAGGATGCGGTTTCAGGTTCGCCGGGCTTCGTGGACTTCCACAGGGCGAAGTCCCTGGGGTCGCGTTTGCCCGCTTCGAGGGCCGCGTCGATCTGGGCCTCATCCTCGGTGGTGCGCATATCGGCGAGGCGCTGGCGCGTCAGGGAGCCATAGTCGGGCTGGCTGTGCACCTCGAAGTAGACATTGCCGCGTCCGTCGTCGTAAGCGTGGCCGCGCTCAATGAGGCGGCGCACCAAGTCGATCTGCTCGGGGATGTGCCCGGTGGCTCGAGGCTCATAGCTCGGGGGCAGTACGCCCAGGGTCTCGTAGGCCTGAGTGAATTCGCGTTCGTAGCGGTACGCCCACGCCCACCAGGGGACCTGCGCCTGCGCGGACTTATTGAGGATCTTGTCGTCAATGTCGGTCACATTGCGCACGTAGGTGACCTCCATGCCCGAGCGGCGCAGCCACCTGACGAGGGAGTCGAAGGCGACGGCGGCCCGCAGGTGGCCGACGTGGGGCGAGCCCTGCACGGTGGCCCCGCACAAGTAAATCCCCACGTGTCCGGGAGTCACCGGGGTGAGGGGCTGGAGTCGGGCCGTTTTCGAGTCGTGCAGGTGCAGCGTCATGCCCTCGATCTTAGCGGCGCTCTTCACAGGCGGGCTCGGCCTCTCCGCCCACCCTCAGACGACCTCACCGCCTGCCCTCAGACGCGCTATCCACCCGCCCTCAGACGCGCTCTTCACAGGCGGGCCTGGCCTCTCCGCCCACCCCCAGACGCGCTCTTCACAGGCGGGCTCGGCCTCTCCGCCCACCCTCAGCCGCGCTCTCCACCCCGCCCCCAGCTGACCTCGCCGCCTGCCCTCAGCCGTACTCTCCCCTCAGCCGGGCGCATTGAGAAGATTGGAGTTCAGCGCGCGCCCCAGGCCCGCTGCACAGTCGTAACCGCCCCACACACTCGAGAGTATGTGGAACACCCGGCGCACAGGCGCGCCGAACGGCAAGATCCACGCGGAGAATCCAGCGATGCGGTACCCCTGAGACCTTGAGAGAGCAAGGTCCTTGACCGCCCCTCCCGCCGCTACATATACTCCGAAAATCCCCGCCGAACAGGCATGACATGATTTTGCTCGGCCATAATATGGCCCCTTTCACGCAGGGCATGGCTCCTATCCGGCACAATACGACCCCTTCGCCCTGCGCGACCCGCACCGCGAAGACTCATCCATCGCACGCCGCAAAGGTGCCGCGAGGAAGGACCCCGATGGAGTGGATCCCGACCGGAACCGGTCACGAACTCAGTATCGAGGGCGGCAAGATCGTCGCCCGCAACGACAAAGGTAAAACTCTCAAATCTGTTCCCGCGGCCGCGAAGAAAACTCAAGTCTGGGAAGACCTCGATTCGACCCTGATCTTCCTCCACCAGCACGACCTTGAGGTCGGGGAGGCCGTCGAACGCTGGTTCTTGCGTTCCCTTCCCGTTCCCCGAAGCCTCCTGGCTGCCGTCTGGCCCGATGAAGCATGGAGATCCTGGCTCACTGACCTCGTCGTCTCCACCCCGGACGGAGAGGTCGCCGGATTCTTGCGCGCCGCACACTTAGATGCGCTCGGCGTCGTTGACCTCGACGGGGAGTCTGCACGCATCAGCGACGAAGCCGTCCTCATCCCCCACCCCGCTGCCCTCGCCGACCTCGACGAGCTGCGAGAATTCGCAGCAGAACTCGGCATTTCCCAACGCTTCGACCAGCTCTTCCGCGATGTCCACCGCGCAGACCCCGCCAAGGCCGAAGCGCTCGAACTCAACACCTGGTCGGGCGGCTCTTTCAAACAACTGCGTTACGCCGCAGGACGCGCCACCGCCGCAGGCTTCAAAGTCTCCGGCGGCTACTCGACCTGTCCGGTCTACGAGGACGGCGCCCTCGTCACAGCCCGCTACTGGATCGGCGCGGACAGTCCCGAAGCCGAAACGGAAACCGGCGACCTGCACTGGGTGCGCGACGACCACGTCATCCGCATCGGCGAGGTCGGCCCCATCGCCTACTCCGAAGGCGTGCGCATGGCCGCCCACATCTACGCCGGACGCGTCATCGACGATGAATCTCGCCCCTGAGTGAGGCTTGTACCCCGAACACGATCGCCCAACCCCGCACTCCGTTTCTCCTCGTGCGCACACGCCCTGAAGGACCCCTCATGATCACCCCAGCTCGAGCCGCCGAACTCGGTGGCATCATCTCCTCAGACGCCCCCGGAACCATCCCCGTCTCGGCCCACTCCTACACCCACCCTGCCCTTGAGGGGCGTACCGTCGTGCGCCTCACCCCCGACGCCCTCGGCGAAGTTGAGGACATCACCCTCACTTCCCTCGGCTTCACACCCGGGCAGAAGACCCCTATCGGTCGCGTGCGTCAACGCGCCATCGGCTTCCCCGCCTGGCCGATCATCCATGACCCGAAGAATGCGCGCCACGCCCTCAACCTTGTCGGCGACCTGCAGCGCGCCGCCAAAGCTGCGAAATCCAAGCCCGGAAATGCGAAGCTTCTTCTCGACGAGCTGGCGAAAATGCTCGGCGACTCCGCCCCGCATTTCCTTCCGACCTTCCTCGAAGAGGCCGCCCGCATCTTCTTGCGCCTCGACAACCGCGTCTACGCAGCCCAGTACTTCTCCAAAGCGCGCGAAGCTGAGCGCGTCCACAGCCTCAAGGTCGATGAAGACCGCAACTCCAAGGCCTTCCTCGAATTCGCCCTCGCCGGGGCCATCACCGCTAAAGAACTGACGAACGAGTCGAAAACCCTGTGCGAACGCTACGAACCCGAACGCGCCCTCGACATTTTCCTCACCCTCAACATCGACCGTGTCAAAGGCGGGATGCCGCCCTACGGCGGGCTCGCCGCAGACCTCAAGCGCCTCGCGAAAGCCGCCCACGCGGACCCTGTGGAAGTCCACGCCCGCTTCCTGCGTGCCGTCCTTTCCTCCCCGTCGCTGTCCAAAGCGCCCGCCGCCTTCTGGAGGGGCTTCAAGAAAGCACTCCCCGTTTTAGTCGCGCAAGAGCCCACGACCACGAAGGCACTCCTTGCCCTCACCCCGGGTCCTGTCCCCTCCGACGAGTGGATCGACATCCTCGCCTCCGTCGGCTTGAGCGAAGACCTCGCCGCCGGGCGAGTCGACGCCCGCGAATGGGTCGAACGCTACACGCGCATGCTCCAGAGCCAGTGGAATGCCGGATACCCGCGCAAGCTCAGTCTCCTCATCAGAAGAATGAAGAGTCTCAAGGGGCAGAGCATCACCTTGTCCAAGCGCGTCTTCGGCCTGCAACCCGAACTCCTCGACGCGCTCTTGTCCACCGGGGCGAAAGTCGAATTCGATGCGCCTCCGGGCGCCAACTCCTACTACAACCGCCTGAGCCTGTCCGACTGGGCGGAAACGCACGACCGCCCCGACCTCGATGCCCTCGCCGAAAGCGAGCACGCGCACCTAGTGCTTGGGACAATCGGCAGGACGGCCTCAGACCATCTCGACGTCCTCCTCGCCCACTCCGGTGCCCGCACGATGCTCGGACGCTGGGCGGAGTCCACGCTCGGTGAGCACCCGACCTCACAAGAAGTCCTCAGCGAAATACGACGACTGAGCCCGCTCTTCACCCCCGCCGGTCTCGATGCGTATCCACGCCAGATCAGCGCTCTCGTCGAGCGACTCAACGCCGGAGAAATCCTCGCCGATGTTTTCCGCGACGGTTTCCTCACCGAGTACACCTGGCCCGAACTGGAAGCCGCATCCGCCGAACTCGGCACGAACACCACCTTCCACGAGGCCTTCCCCGCGATCGGCGTCGCCGCCGATGGTCACATCATCTGGGTCGACGGCGACAAGAGGATCGCCGAAGCCGCCTTCGCTCCCACCGCAACAGACAAAGCTGAATACTGGCACTATCTGCTCGCAGGCGAAGCCACAGCCTGCGCCTACCGGAAGAACTGGGAATACTTCCTCACCTGGTCGACCGACCCGGGAACCTCAACGCCGATCCGCTACTACGGTGGCTCGGACGTCCCCCTGACCCTGCCCTTCAACGATGGGCGCCTCGTCGGCGAGCGCCTCGTCCACGGAGGCGACGGCGGCGACCCCTTCGCCGACCGCGCCCTCGTTCTTCGCGAAGGCGAGCACTACTGGCGTCTCGATGACACCTTCCGGGAAATCGACCCCGCGACAGGTCAGAGGGGACGCGAATCCCTGCCCGCTCCTCTCGCCGAACTCATCGAACCCTACCTTCGCGACGGCTGGGAACTCGAAAAGCACACCATCATCTGGTGCCCAGTCTTCCCGACGACGGCCGACTCCAGCGTGTCGACGGCCCACGGCCGACACGCATGGCTGCGAATGAGCAGGGACGAGAAGTCGCTCTACATCGACGCCAACGGGCATCAAGTGCACCCGAAGGAACGCTGGGACCGCTTCAAAGGCCGCATGGCACGCCCCGGGGGCGGGCACTGGCTGATCAAGGGCGAGGAGCTCGTGCGCGAAGACGATTTCGCCCCCATGTTCGCCGCGGCTGACGCACGAGGGGGCACTCATCTCCTCCACAAAGTCCCCCAGGTCGGCTGGAATCAGTTCCGAGTGCGCGACGAAGCCGCAAGTGACAAGCTGCGCCACGCGACCCCCTCCCAGCTCGAAGAGCTCCTCAGAGTCGTTCCGACCGCCGACAGTACAGAGGATGCTGAGGCGGTGGATCCCGGCAGGATCCTCACCGACGAGGCGCGGGCAGCGGCCGCGAGTTTCCTCGGTTCCGACTGCCATGCACTCGTCGACTCCGTCGTATGGGCAACGGCCCGCGTCAAACGAATCGTCGAAGACGGGCTTGAGCGCACAACACAAGAGGCACAGCCGACGAGGAGCTTCCCCGAATGGGAAGCCTCATGCGACGCGCTCGGCTGGGCGAATACTGAGTGGTCGTTGACGACGGATCGTGACGTTTTACATAACATGGCCCGGCGCCTTGGAGGAGCCGAGCTTGCGGTGACGGGAGTTGGGAGTGCTTTCACCCACCTCACCACCCGACCGATCGCTCTGCTGTTCTCAGTCACCCGTCCCCTCGCCTCGAAAGAGTTCGTGGGTCAGGCGGCCGCAGCATTCGGGGACCTCGTCGATGAAGGCCTGTACTCACCCTCGTGCTGCGTTTTCGAGGTGGCGGGGATCGAAGAAGGACCATCATCCACCGAGCCCGCGCGACTCCTCACCACCCCCTCCAGCCCTGCAATCCTGATCGGCACCGGCCGTCCCTTCTGGGCTTACAACAGCAACGACAAGACGCGCTTCTTCTCTCCCTCAGGCGGTGTTCCCAAGAGCGTCGACGGCGCTCCGATCAGCCTCATCACCCGGGGCTGCGGCATCGAAGCCGAAACGATCATCGAGGCGTTCCGCGTCCTCCTCGACGAGGGCGCCCCCCAGTGGGATCCGGCGAAGGTCGAGCGCCTCGCTGAGGGAACCGGGTGGACCAGAGCAGCCGCATCCTTGTTCCTCGCGGGCCTGCCCAATATCCGCTCGGCTGAGGCGAACTTCCTCGACAAGGAGCTGCGCACCCTGCTCGGCCTGAAAGTCGCCGAAGCGAGGGAAGGCAGGGAGTTCCTCAGTGGACTCGGCACCGAGGAGCTCCTGCGGCTCGTCGAGGCAGGCGCCTCCGACCCCCTGCGTTTAGCGCATGAAGGGATCGACGTTGAAGCGGTCATTGCCGCCTGGTCGGACAATGAGCAGGTTTTCCATCTTCCAGGTGCTCTTCTCGCCGCAGCGGATTCGGCCTTCCCCTGGGGCGGCGCGCGGCGACTGCGCGAACTCAGTCAGGATCCGAACAGCGTCGACCCTGATGTCTGGCTGTGGGCTGCTGCTCAGGCCGAAGCCGGTAGCCGCTTCGCGCTCTGGCTCGCCCAAGTGTACGAGCAGATGAAGTCGGCGTGCCGAAGCGTGAAAGTCGAGTGGCAGGACTATGGGAGCGGCCTGCGCACCGTCTTGGGCCTGCCCGCCGTAGACGAGAACGCGCCCTCGGATCAGGTCGATTCTCTCGGCCCCTGGTCAATGACGAACGCCCCGTACCCGACCGTCTTCTATGATCCGAACAGGTCGACAGACTTCACGGCGGATCGGCGTCTGCTCGACGCGATCGACGAGGGCGAGTACTCGCTGCAAAGGATCCGCAAGCGCCTCGATGTGGTGATCGGTGTTTATGACGAGATCGCCGACGCCCTCGTCAACGCACACCCTGGCTGCGCTTGTGACCCGCTCGTGTCCGCACCCGAGGTCGTGTCCGCTGCGACCAAGTCCCTGGGTGTCCCCGAGGATTCGGCACGTTACTGGCTGCAGATCCTCGCCCTGATCTTCCCCAGCGACAAGAACGTCGAGTCGTGGAACTCCTGGTCGAAGAAGCAGCGTCTCGCGGCGGCAGCCCCTCTGCTGAAGGCTGGGCTGCTCGTCGAAGCGAAGCGCGCCCGTGCGGGCAGGAGCCTCTTCCTTCCGGGAGGCTGGCAGGAGGCGAGCACACCTCATAAGCCGATGGAGGTCTGGAAAGCCCCGTTCTACGATCTGACGGATGCCCCGAAAGTCACTCCGCGTCATGATGTGGTTGTCCCGCTCGTGCCCTTGGGGCGCCTTTTCGAGGATGCGTGGCAGCGCTACGTGGACGGGGACGTTCCCGGATACACGGAGTTGCGCACGACCCGCTACCGCAGGCGCTGAGCAGGTGAAGATGTTCGTCCTCTCCCCCGCCGCCTCTCGGGGACATAAGGGGAGAGGACGAACAGACTCGCGGCCACAGGCGAAAGCGCGACGAGCGCATAGGCTTCCCGCCACAGGCGAGAGCGCGACAAGCGAATAGACTCCCAGCCGAAGGGAAGAGCGAGCGAGGGCCGACGAGCCCATGAGGCCGCCGGACCCACCCGGCCCTGAGAAGAAGGTTTCGAGGAGGAATCATGGCGACGAGCACACCCCCCGGCGATTCCACGCCCGGAGTATCCGAGGCGAACACAGCCCAGCAAGTGCCCCCACCGGAGGTGCTGTACGCCGATGAACTCAACCTCCTCGCCCGCCAGGAGGGGCCCAAGCCGCCCGGCTGGCGCCTAACCCCTTCCGCTGTCGTCTCCTTCATCTGTGGAAACCCTCGACTGAAAATCAGCCGCAAGTTCGTCGGCGATGTCTCCCTCGTTGAGCGCTGCGTCATCACCCTCGCCGGTGAGCGCGCCCTCCTCCTCGTCGGCGAACCCGGAACCGCAAAGTCGATGCTCTCCGAACTGCTCTCCGCAGCCATCTGCGGCACTTCAGCGTTGACCGTCCAAGGCAGTGCGGGCACGACCGAAGACCAATTGCGCTACGGCTGGAACTACGCCCAACTCCTCGCGCGCGGCCCCAGTGTTGACGCCCTCGTCCCCTCCCCCGTCCTGGCCGCCATGTCGAGTGGGCGGGTCGCGCGCATTGAGGAGATCACCCGCTGCCTACCCGAAGTCCAAGATTCTCTCGTCTCCATCCTCTCCGAACGCCGCATTGCCATCCCTGAACTCGGAGAGCATGCGATTCACGCGCGCCCCGGATTCTGTCTCATCGCCACGGCGAACCTGCGCGACCGGGGAGTGTCAGAAATGAGCGCCGCACTCAAACGCCGCTTCAACTTCGAGGCCGTCGCGCCGATCTGCGATGCTTCGGCTGAGATCGCCCTCGTCACTGAGAAAACGAAACAGGCGCTCAGTGCAGCCGGAGTGCCCGCGAAGGTCGACGAGGTCGTCGTTGAAACCCTCGTCACCGCGTTCCGTGACCTGCGCAGCGGAATCAGCCAGGAAGGATGGGCCGTCGAGAAGCCATCAACCGTCCTGTCAACAGCTGAAGCGGTCGCCATCTCCGGGTCGATCGCCCTTGCCGGGGCATTCTTCCCGCACGCGAAGGACGGAGTGCGACTCATTCCCGGTCAACTGCTCGGGGCGGTCCGCAAGGACGATTCTGAAGACGGGGCGCGCCTGCTCGCCTATTGGGATTCGACTGTGAAACGCCGCGCGAACGAGGGACGGCACACCTGGGCGCAGCTCTGGGAGCTTCGCAGCGCTCTTGAGGACTGAACCGAAAAGCTCGACGAACCACACAACACCACGATGGAATCCGAAAACATGAGGAACGAGGTCGATGCGCGCGAACAGGTGTCGGCGCTCGCGGCATGCCGCGAACCCTTCCTCATCGGTGTGCGCCACCACTCCCCTGCGCTGGCCGCGAGTATCCCCGCGATGCTCGACGACTTCGCCCCCGATGTGCTCGCCATCGAACTGCCTGCTGAAGCAGATGAATGGCTCTCACAACTGAGCAGCGCACACACTATCGCCCCGGTTGCTCTCGCATTCAGCAAAGATGAGGATCTCAGCTTCTACCCCTTCGCGGATTTCTCGCCCGAACTCGCGGCTTTGCGCTGGGCGGCGGCGCGCGGGGTGCGGGTCTTGTGCATTGACCGGCCCATTGCGGCACGAGAAGAGAAATCCCCTCCAGGCGAAGGTCCGGGAACAGGCGAGACACCGAGTGGGGAGACGCCAGCCGGAGCAGCCGATCATGAGATGGAGCTCGGCGCACTCCGGGAAGAAAGCGACCCCCGTGAGGAGGCCAAGGGCAGCCAGGGCCCGGCTCCCGCCGCCAGCGATCCCGCGAGCGCACCCAACCCCGCTAAGGACGCTCCGGATACTGACAGCCAGGCTCCCGCCGCTGGCGATTTTCGGGGCCGAAAAGCCCTCGAAGCTGCGGCCCGCGCCGAAGATGGGGATTCAGCCGAATCCTGGGATCGCCTCGTCGAAGCTCGCGCACCCTCTTCAACCCCCGAGCAGATCCGCGTCGCCGCCCTCGCCCACGGATGGGCAATTCGGGTCGACGAAGGAGAAACAGACGAGGACAGCCTCGAGCGCGAACAATGGATGCGCGCCGCCCTCGCCCCCGAAATCTCTTCCGGCACCCGAGTCGCCGCACTCGTCGGAGCCTTCCACGCCCCCGCTCTTCTCCCCCTTCCACAAGACACCGCATCTTGCACCCCTGTGGCTGTGAACATTCTGCTCGGGGAACACGGCTCCTCCGAGGCTGCGACGCTCCCCGCGCGCACGCAGCACACTCCTGTGCGTTCCTGTCTCGTCGCCTACTCCTTCGACCACCTCGACTCGCGTTCCGGCTACCCCTCCGGCATCCGCGACCCCGGCTGGCAACAACTCGTCTACGAATCGGGCCTCGACCCTAAGCGCCTGTGCGCCGAAGTCGCCTCCGTCATCACCTCCATCACGAGGGCGCTGCGCGAAGCCGGACACCCCGCAGGCCCCGCAGAAGCCGCAGAATGTTCACGCATCGCCCTCGACCTCGCGACCCTGCGCAACCTGGCTGCCCCCTCACGGCGCGAACTCGTCGAAGCGGTCACCTCCGTCCTCGCCCAAGGGGAAATCCTCGGACGGGGCAGAGCAGTGGCCGACGCCCTCGAACGCGTCCTCATCGGCACGAGGACGGGACAAGTCGATCCTTCTGTCCCGAAATCCCCCCTGCTCGAAGCCGTGCGAGCCGAGATTGAGGCGGCGCGCCTCCCCCTCGAAGGAGCCCAGGAGCTCGACCTCGTACCCGAACGCAGCACCCTCGACCTCAAACGCTCGATCCTCATGCACCGATTACGCGCAGGCGGAGTCGTCTACGGCCACAGCGAAGAGCGGAGCACGACCCGGGGAGCGCAAGCCCTTGCACAGACCTGGCGCGTGCAGTGGACTGCCGCCACTGAGGCGAGCATCGAACTCGCTTCCATCCGTGGGCTCACAGTCGAACAGATCGCATCAACGGCTCTGCTCACCCGGCGGGTCGAGGGCGCGGTGGACATCGTGCGACTCCTGCGCGAATCCAGCGCCTGCGCCTGCCCCGCACCCCTTGAGAGAGCACTCGAGCTCGCTACTCGCATGACCGCGAGCGTGTCCTTCGCCGAGGCCGTGTCCTTCACTCTCGCCCTGAGCGACGTGGCCCGAAAGAACATTCCCGGAGCCTCCCTCCTTGACGCGCCGCTGCGCGAAAGGGCCGCCACTGCCGCTGACCTCTTCGGCACGGCCGCCATCCGTGAAATCCGTGGCATCGAAGGCTCTGACGAGCCCGGAGACGCTGCCGCCCTCGCCGCCTTTATCACGATCGGCGCCGAACATCCGCTCTCCCTCCATGCGGCCCTCACACACCTAAGATCTGCGGGCTCGCCCCTCATGCAGGGCGCGTCTGCGGGGCTCCTCATTGACGAGGACGAGGCCGCGCTCCACATCGCCTCCTGGCTCAATGCCTCCACCCCTCAGGCCAGGCGGGTCCTGCGCCGCAGGCTCGTTGGCCTGCTCATCGCAGCGGGCTCGCGTTTTGACACGGCCCCCGCCGCCCTCGCCCTCGTTGATCGGATCAACACCATTGACGATGCCGACTTCGTTGCGGCCCTTCCGGCCCTGCGCGGCGGCTTCGACTGTTTCGACCAGGACTCTCGCGAACGCCTCCTCGCCGACCTCGCACCGAACTTGGGGCGGGCACGCAGCCTTGAGCTTCCTGCCGAGCAGGTCATCGCCATCACACAAGCCGACACGGGGGCGCGGAAGCGTCTGAACGCCCTCGGTTTGGCGGATGTGTCCTTCAGCCCGGATGAAAGATGGCGACTCATCCTCGGCACGCAGCGCATGGGCCTGTCACCGCAGGGTCAGCGCATGGCTTCCGCCCTTGATGAGTTGTACGGACGGCCCGCCGCCGATGCCCTCGATGCGCGCAGACGAAACGCCTCCTATGGTCCCTCGCAGCTGGGCGTGCGCGAATGGGAAACGGAGATTGATGCGCTCTTCGGGCACGCAGAGATCGAGGAGATCTTCGGCGAGGCCGCAACCCGGGGGCGGGCTGATCTGTTGGAGCGCCTCTCCCCACAGTCCGTGCGCCCCTCCATCGAACTGTTGACGACTGCACTGTCCCTGACCGGTTCCCTACCGGAGGCTCGCCTGGCGAAACTGCGTCCACTGGTCGCCCGACTCGTGTCCGAACTGTCGAAAGAACTTGCTGTGAGACTGCGCCCGGCACTGACGGGCCTGGCGAGGGGGCGGCCAACGCGGCGGCGCACGAGCAGTCTCGACCTGGACCGGACGCTGCGAGCGAACCTGCGCCACGTCGCACCAATTGACGGGCGCCCCCAGGTCATCCCCGTTCACCCGGTGTTCCATTCGGCGCAGGCACAAGAATCCGACTGGCATCTCATCCTCACGGTCGACGTGTCCGCTTCCATGTCGGAGTCGGTCGTCTACTCCGCCCTCGTCGCCGCGATCCTCGCTCAATCCCCGTGCCTGTCAGTGGACTTCCTCGCTTTCAACACCGAGGTCATCGACTTCACGGGCCGAGTTGATGATCCCCTGGCGTTGCTCATGGAGGTTGAGGTCGGAGGCGGCACGGACATTGCCGGGGCGCTTCGCCTGGCTCGCTCACGCCTGCGTGTGCCGACACGGACACTGCTCGTCCTCGTATCGGATTTTGACGAGGGCGGCCCTCTCGATGCGCTCCTCGACGAGGTCGGGGCGCTGGCGGCGTCGGGGGTGACGATGCTCGGCTGTGCGGCGCTCAACGATTCGGGCACGGGCGTTTACAACGTCGGGGTTGCCTCCCGGGTTGCTGCCACGGGCATGCGGGTCGCGGCGGTGTCGCCGCTTGATCTGGCCCGTTGGGTGGGCACGGTCATTCGGGAGCACTCATGACTCGGATCACTCCTTTGCTCCTGTCCTCCATCGTCGATGCCTTGACACCGCGAGTGCGCAAGAGAGTTGACGCCTATCTCGCCGATGGCGTGGAGGTCGGAGTTCAGACGCTTTTCGGCCAGTCGACGGTGCGGATCGCCGAGGTCGATGTGTTGTGCGACGAGGACGAGATCGTGTGCGATTGCCTGTTGGCGCCGCGCTGCGCTCATCGTGCGGTGGTCGCTTTGAGCTTGGAGCTCGCCGATGGGAGTGAGGCTGAGGAGGGGACTGAGGCACAGGAGGAGCGGGGAGCTGTTTTGGATGTTCCTGCCGAGTTCGCAGCTCAGAGCGGCGATACTGCGGCTGAAAGCGGTGTTGGAGCTGCGAATGAAAGCGGTGTCGGCGCTTGGGCTGAAAGCGGCCCCAACGCTGGGGTTGAAAGAGGCGTCGGCGCTGCGCCTGAAAGCAGCGAGGCTCTGGGAGGTTCAGGCCCAGGAGAGTCTGCTTCCCCGGACGCGAGCCCTGCGAAGACCCCGGGTACGAACGAGGCGAAGACTTCGGGCGAGAACCCTGCGAAGACCCCGGGAATGGAGGGGCCCGCAACTCCTGGAGCTAAAGCTCCCGGCTCCCCGGGCATGGGCCCTGCGAAGACACCACGTGCAGGCAGTGCGAAAATCCCGAGTACGAGCCCGGCACAAGCCCCGGGCGCGACTGCTCCCGTGTCCGCCGCTCAACGCGACACCGTCCTCCTCGTCCTCGCTGATCTCGCGAAGATTCTGCAACTCGGATCCACACACCTGGGGGCGCTGCATCGCTCGATGCTCGCCCGCGATCTTCACAGGCTGCGCTCCGCAGGCCTCGTCACCGCAGACCGGGCGCTCACGGCGTACTACCAAAATCTCTCAGCCCCGCCAAAGCTGCGGGCATCGGCATTCGCCTCCGCCCTCGTCAATCTGCATCTACTGTCCCGCCTCGGACCCGAAGAGGACGCGAGTGCGCTGCTCGGCCAAGCACGCGGAACATATCGCGAGGTCGGAGGACTATCCCTAGTTCCCCTCTTCGCGGCTCCCATCATCACAGCCTCGGGTTTCGCTGGGGTCGAGGCGACTTTCACGGATGCGTCAGGGAAAACCTGGTCTGTTGCGCGAGTGCGCCCGGGGGATGCGGCGAACGTCGAAAGCGCCTACCACGTCGAACCCATCTGGCGCGAGTTATCTGCCCCAATCCGGCTCCTCTCTCGCCACCGCCTCCTCGTCTCCGGGGCGACGGCGCGCGCCGACGGTCGCCTGGGAGCCGGCTCGAGGGTGCGGGCCTCCCTCGGCGCCGAATCACCCGGATGGGAGTCGGTTCCCGCTCCCTATGAAATCGTCGAGGGTGCGATCCTGGGCGGCGACCGCAGTGGTCTTGTCGTGGACGGGCGATTCTTGTCCCTGCTGCCCGCCGCACGCTCGCTCGGGGCGGGCCTTGCGACAGAGTTATTCGGGGCGGCGCTCGGCACCCGGGTCCGTTGCCTCGTGCGTGACGAGGAGTTGCTGGGAATGCTCGTGCTCGACGGCGTCATCTACGTGCCCGATGAGCTCAGTGGCGTGTGGTGGCCGGGTCTTGACGCTGTCGATCGTTCCTGGGCGGGTGTGCTTCCCGAGGGGGATGCGGAGGGCACAGACTCGGCGGGGGCCGAGGGAACGCTTTCAGAGGGCGATGCGGATGAGTTTGCCGGTCTCGATGGAGGAGGCGCCGACTCTGCGGGGGAGGTGTCCGGTTTTGCCCAAGTGCGCGCAGTGCTGCAGCGCTGGTGTCAACGGGTTCTCGATGCGGGCCCTTCCGTCCTCACCTCGCCTGTCCTTGAACGCGATACCGCCTGGGTCCGCGCAGTCGGAGCCCCCTTCGCTTCGGAGCTGCTCTCTTCCCTGAAGAATGCGACGCATGAGGGCAGTCGACGTTTCGACGGCACCTGGGAGCCGGACACTGAGGCCCTCGCTCGCGCCTGGCTCGCCGCCTCGCAGTATTGACCTGCGAGGTAGTGGTCCTCGCAGTATTAACCCGCGAAATAGTGGTCCCCGCAGTATTGACCCGCGCAGTGAGGCATGAAAGGCGCCCATTCGCGTGTCGCACAGCATCGCGCCCACCCTCACGCGGGGCGTGTAGTGATGGACGGCCCCGGGTTGCCGCGACGCACCATGCTCTCATGAGAGACGTGGCGGGAGGGGAGGACACTGGGAAGCTCGTGGGCCCGCCCTAGAATCCACCCGCGCCCGACCCGGACACACATCCCCCTCACTCGGGGCCGTGATTCCAGGCAGTTTCCGCGCGTTGGACGCTAGGTGCATCCCACCCTCACGAGGGGGACGTGACCAATCCGCAGAACCTGGGGTCCACCCGGGCGCACAACCCACCCCCACGCGGGGGCGTGCAGTGCCTCGCTTTCAGGCGTCGACGCGGACTCGGGCTTCGATGAGCGCTTTGAGCGCCCCAACCTCGTTTTCCAGGTTGACGACGCGCTGCTGCCCGCCCTCAATGCCCTCGAACCTTTCAGGCACCGGCGGAAGATGACCTGTCGCTTCGAGGATCGTCTCGGCGAATTTCACCGGCAGAGCGGTCTCCATGACGACGAGCGGCCCCTCCAGGGAATCGGTGAGCGAACGAGCAACATGCATGCCATCAGCGGTGTGCGGGTCGAGCAGGTAGCCGTCCTCGACCTCGGTGCGGCGAATCTCCTCGAGACGATCCGCGTGCGTGGAAGCGCCTGAAACGAAACCGTAAGTCTCCCGCAGGCGCGCGAACTCCTCAGTACCGGACAGGTCGAAGAAACCCTCCTCAGTGAGCGCCCGCCCGAAAAGATCGGCGACTCGTTCGGCGTCGCGACCAAGCAGGTCGAAGATGAAGCGTTCAAAGTTCGAGGCCTTGGAGATATCCATCGAGGGCGAGGAGGTCGCGAGGGTCTGCTCGCAGGATCGCGGCCGGTACACGCCGGTGCGGAAGAACTCGTCAAGGACATCGTTCTCGTTCGTTGCGACGACGAGGGCGCCCAGGGGCAGGCCCATTGAGCGGGCGATGTGGGCGGCGCAGACATTGCCGAAGTTGCCGGAGGGGACGACCACGTTGATGCGCTCATCCGAGGGAACGCGATCCCCCTGGGGTGAAGGATCCTGCTGGATAGCGTGCCCTGCCGCGGTAGTGCTCTCCCCCTGGGTAGTGTGCGCTGCCGCGGTGCTGCACTCCTCCTGGGTGCCGCGCTCGTCCTGAGTGGCACGATCCTCCGGCCGTGGCGCTCCTTCACCTTGTGCACCGCGCGCGCTCGTCACCCGAAGCCACGTCGCGATGTAGTAAACGACCTGGGCGAGCAGGCGCGCCCAGTTGATCGAGTTAACGGCGCCAAGATGCCACGCGGCTTTGAAGTCGGCATCCATATTGACAGCTTTGACGAGGTCCTGACAGTCATCGAAAACCCCGTCAACGGCGACATTGATGATGTTCTCGTCCATGAGGGAGAACATTTGAGCACGCTGAAAAGCGGTCATGCGCCCCGCAGGGGTCAGCATGACGACGGACAGGCCCGGGCGTCCTCGTAACGCATACTCGGCGGAGGAGCCAGTGTCCCCGGAGGTCGCTCCAACGATGGTGAGCCAGTCGCCGCGGCGCCCGAGCTCATATTCGAAGAGTTCACCGAGGAGCTGCATCGCCATGTCCTTGAACGCTGCAGTCGGCCCTTCGGACAGGTGGGCGATCCAGGTGCCCGACTCCAGTCGGGTCACCGGCACGATTTCCGAGGTCGAGAAGGCGGGCGTCGAGTAGGCGCGAGCAGCGATGCCTTCAAGGTCCTCGACGGGAATGTCGTCGATGAACAAGGCGAGGATTTTCGCCGCGAGAGCCGCATAGCCCTTCGTTTGGAGGGTCTCTCTGAGCTCCTCAAGGTCGGAGGCACTGAGCTGCGGATACTCTTCGGGCAGGTAAAGGCCCCCATCGGGGGCGAGTCCTTCGAGGAGGATGTCGCTGAAGGGGCGGGCCTGCGTGGTGGCGTCATGACGTGTCGAGATGTAGCGCACACGCCGATCCTATCGGGGCCGAGACGCTCGGGCTCAAGCGTCCAAGAAACGTTCGCTTCCCCCGGTGCTGTATCTTTCGTATCCTCATGCCTCGCTCCAACTCCTCGCGAGGCTCTCAAGCGTCGGCCTTTCAATACCCTGCACATCGCTCCCACTCCTCACGAGCCTCTCAAGCGCCGATCCCCCAATACCCTGCACATCGCTCCTCACCCCTACTTCCCGGCGAGGCTCTCCTTCGTATCCTTCTCTCGTCTCCTCTCGCACCTCTCGGAGCTGCGTTCCATCTTTACCCTCCGCTGTGTCCCTCTTTTCTTTCTTCCCCTGCCCTTACCCCTGTCTCATCACGCCATACCTGCACTCCCTACCTTCTATTCCCCTCCTTGCCCCCCTTCTATTCCCCTCTTCGCGCGCCCCCTCCCTCCTTTCACTCCCCGCACTCTTGCCCGCGTTTCCTTCCCCTCCGCAGGTGGCCTCGTTGGCCCCCGCGACTACGCCACCGGGGCGCAGCTCTTCCTTCCCGTCCGCAGATGGCCTGGAGACAGCGCCTTCACGTCCTCCCGCCCCGTCCTCGTCCCCTGTCAGAGCGCAGATCCCACTACCCTGAGCTCATGAGCGATTCAAGCAGTCCCATTCCTTTCCGCGTCGGCCAGGCAATTGACGTGCACTCCTTTGCCAAGGAGAGCGAACCCGACAAGGCCTCCTCGACAGGCCTGGAGAACAGCGGCACCGCCCTCGACACCCCCGACGAGGAGAGCAGCCGAGCCGCCAAATCTTTGTGGCTCGCCTGTTTGGAATGGCCGGGAGAAACTCCCCTGGAAGGCCATTCGGATGGTGATGTTGCGGCGCACGCCGTATGCGATGCGCTCCTTTCGGCGACGGGCCTGGGTGAGATGGGCACGGTTTTCGGCACCGATCGGCCGCAGTGGCGCGGAGCCTCCGGTGAACAATTTCTCCGCGAGGTCTGCCGTATGCTCAGCGAGGCCGGTTGGTGCATCGGCAATGTGTCCGTGCAGGTCATCGGGAAGAAACCTCGAATGGCGAAGCGTCTTCCCGAGGCTTGCGAGCGCATGTCGCAGATCCTCGGAGCGCCCGTCCAGGTGAGCGCGACGACGACGGATGGGCTTGGATTCACTGGCCGAGGCGAGGGCTTGGCGGCGTCTGCGGTGGCACTAGTCGTACGGGCCGAAGCCTGAGCCGCTCGGTATAAGCGAGGGCCTGGTCATGCTGTACGGGGCCAAGCCCTGACTGACCCGGCACCGGCCAGGTCCTGGTCAAGCCGTACGTGCCAAAGCCTCACTCACCCGCCATAAGCCGAAGTCTGAATAGACAGGCTGTGAGCTGAGAAGGGAACCTACGGCGAGCGGGCCACGACATGAACGTACACAATGATTCTGCGCGCGACGCCCCTGTCGCTCCTGCGCTCTACACGCTTGCCCGCTCTTCAAACCTCAAGGACTCCATGAATAACGAACAGCTTCCCGACTCGCACACCCAGCACGACGATCATTCCCCTCATCTTGACGAGGTCGGTGCCCCGAAACCGATGACTGGAAGCGATTCAATGTCCGCATGGGAGAAGCGCTACGCCTCCACTCAGCGCCTCTGGTCCGAAGATGTGAACGAGTTGCTGCCCGAGTTCGCTGCGCCTCTGGCCCCGGGGCGCGCCCTTGATATCGGCTGCGGCGAAGGAACGGATCTGCTGTACCTCCTTGAGCGCGGCTGGCAGGTCGTCGGAGTCGACTTCTCAGCCACCGCGATCGCGCGTTTCCTTGATGGAGCCCACCGAATCGGGGCGGCCGATCGGGCAACAGGGCTCGTCGGCGACGCGAGAGCCCTCCATATCGAGGGCCTCTTCGACCTCGTCACCATCTTCTTCGTGCACGGCAACAAGGATGGGAGCGGAGTCGATCTTGGTGCGCTCATCAGCGAGCAGGCGTCACGCCTCAAGCCCGGCGGAATCATCCTCGTGAATGTGCACACGGTGAATCCGCCGTGGCACCGCAACGGAGGCCGCACTTACACGGCGACGCAGATCCTCGATTCGCTTCGCTCGACGGGGATGCTGACGCAGGATTGGACGATTCAAGTCGCGGAAGAACGCTGGGAGGATGTGCCAGCGTCGAAGGATCATGAGGCCGGGAAACGCTCGAACGCGGTCGTGGTGCTGCGTTCACCTGACATGTGAGGCGAATGAGGTAGGGCTCTTGCCGAGAGCCTTGTCGCTCTTCCTGCACTCGCCTTGTGCTCGCCTCGCCCCTCTCAGTAAAAGGAGGGGTTGGCGACGAGTGGAGGGGATATAACCCCTCCTTTTGTCGCCAACCCCTCCACTCACGAAGAAATCAGGCACGGAAGACAGGCCAGGCGGCAGGCGACACCAGGCCAAGGAAGAGAAGCGCTCAGCCCTCGAGGTGGTCGAGGTGCGCTGCCTGCGCCTTGACGGGGATCGTGAGGACGAGGCCGACCAGCAGGACCAGGATGACGCCCAGGATGCCCCAGTAGGTGAAGTCCTGACCGGCCGGAGTGAAGGCCTGACCGATCTTGAGGAACACCCCGTACATGAGGGGTGCCAAGAAAGACACGGCTCGTCCGGTCGTGGCGTAGAGACCGAACACCTCGCCCTCGCGCCCCTTGGGGATGATCCGACCGAGGAAGGAACGCGATGCCGACTGGGTCGGTCCGACGAACACGCAGAGCACCAAGCCGAGCGACCAGAAGACGACCTTCCCGTAGGAGTGGAGGAAGAAGACGCCCAATCCGGAGGCGACCATGAACACCAGTGACGCCACAATGACGGCCTTCGGACCGAAACGATCATCGAGCGCTCCGAAAGCGATCGTCGCAAGCCCGGCGACGATATTCGCTGCGATTGCGAAGATCATGACGTCACTGGAGGAGAAACCGAAGGCCGTGCCCGCGAGGATCGCACCGAAGGTGAAAACTCCGGCGAGACCGTCACGGAAAACTGCGGAAGCGATGAGGAAGGCAAGAGTGTGGGGAGCTTCGCGCTTGAGGGACTTCACCGTTCCCCACAGGAGCTTGTAGGAGTCGAGGAGGGATTCGCGTTCACCGGTGTCCTCATGAATGACGGCAGGTTTGGGCGGGCGCAGGACGACCGGCAGAGCGGACAGTCCGAACCAGAAGGCGGCGATCACCATGGAGATGCGGACCGCCATCCCGTTCTCGGTCGGCACGCCGAACATGTTCGGGCCGATGAGCCCGAGGTAGAGGATCAACAGGAGGACGATGCCGCCCACATAGCCCGAACCCCAGCCCAGGCCCGAGACTCGGCCCATGTTCTCTTTGGTCGTGAGGTGGTTGAGCATCGCGTTGTAGTTCACGGAGGCGAACTCGAAGAAGATGTTGCCTAGGCCGAGCAGGCCGATGCCCATCCACATCGCGCCGGTTGTGCCAATCGGCGAGTCCGGTGCGACGAAGAACATGCCGAGCAGGCAGAGAAAGACGAGGGCGGAGAACCATCCGAGCCAGACACCGCCTTTGCCGCGCCGGTCAGCCCGCTGACCGGTGATCGGTGCGAGAAGGGCGATGATGATGCCGGCAACTGTCAGGCCGGTCGACAGGTGGGTGGAGGCTTCGCCACCGGGGGCGAAACGGTCTGTGCCCGTGAGGTACACCGAGAAAACGAAGGTTGTTGCGACTGCGTTGAAGGCTGCTGATCCCCAGTCCCAGAGGGCCCATTCGATAATGGGGCGGGTCAGGATCTTCGTCTTCGCAGGACCCGAAGACGCGGGTGTGGAGGACATGCTCTACTCCTAGATGAGTTCTCCGCGATTGCGGTCCCCTGGAAAGTATCACGGCCAGGCCTGCTTCCACCTCATTCACACCTTGAAAGGATCTGTGGCGTTCCCCCGAGGAGTTCCTTTCGCCGCTCTCGGCATGACGGAAGCATTTTCCCGCTTCTTGATACGACTCTTCTTCCTCTTGCCCACACGATGGATGTCTTGTGCCGTTGCTCGACGGGTCGGAAGGATTTCTTGGCTTCTCAGCGTCGGCCGGTCCACGCCTGCTCGAATGGATGGCGTTGAGCCGTTGCCCTTACCCCGCTCGGCAGGGCTGGTCCCCGCCCGCTCGGATGGATGGGCCCTTGAAGCCCGGAAACGGTGACACAGTGCGGTCGGTCCATGTTCGCTCGGATGGATGCTCGCTAGTTCTTCTGGAGCGTCAGATAGTCGAGGTCGGACCACGCCCGCTCGGATAGACGGCAGCAAAGATTGCAGTGGCCGCACTCAGTCAGGGTCAGTCGACGCCCGCGGGAATGGGGAGGCTCTCTATCGGAGCGAGGAGTCGACGAGCAGCTCAGCGAGAGCCAGGTCCACTGCGGTCGTGATCTTCAATGCGAGCGCATCTCCATCGACGACGACCACGGGCTCTCCCATCGCTTCGACCAGACCAGCGTCATCGGTCGCGGCAGTCTTTTCACTATTCGCCCGTTCACCTGCACACTCGTGGGCGCGGCGCAGGGTCTGCCAGGTGAAGCCCTGGGGGGTCTGCACGGAGGCGAAACGTGAACGATCTGGAGTTGCCACAACTGGCCGCACTGAAACGACGCTAGCTTCGGTGGCTCCCGAAGAAGCATGCTCCGACGCTGCCCTGGAGGCTTGGGTTTGTCGGGCAGCGGCCTCCTCGCGTGGACCGGCTTGCGCGCGCAGACCGACTTCCTCACGCGGAGCCACTTCCGTGTGCAGGCCCTCTTCCGTTCTGGAGCCGACTTCCTCGCACAGATCTGCTTCCGTGCGCGCACCGGCCTGCTCGCACGGACCGACTTCTTTGAGGGTGTCCGTAACGGGGATCGCGGGGATGACAGCATTGTGCCCCGCTTCAACTGCCGCGATGACTCGCGCAATCATTTCAGGCGGGGTCAGGCAACGAGCCGCATCATGGACGAGGACGGGAGTGTCCTCACCACAAGCAATGCCGATCCGCTCGGCAAATCCGGGGAGGGCGGCAAGCCCGCATGCGACGGAGGCCTGACGAGAAGCGGGAGAGCCCGCGACGACCTCGACGGGGATACCCCCTGAGGTCCGAGCGTTCGGGAAGAGGGCGGAGAAGAACTCAAGCTGTTCAGCAGGAGCAGTGACGATGATTCCCGCAACTCCGGCTGCGGCGAGTCCTTGAGCAGCTCGGACAAGCATGGGAACGCCGCCGACTTCGACGAGAGCCTTAGGACCGTTACAGCCGAGTCGGGTCCCCGATCCGGCTGCCGTCAAAACGGCGAAAGCCCCGGCTTTCACTCTTCGGTGGGCTCTTCTTCGACGCGACCTTCCGCGAGGACCTCATCCAAGCGCTCAGCCGCTGCGGCCTTGTCGATATTGCGAGCGAGCGCGAGTTCCGAGGTGAGGATCTGCCGGGCCTTAGTCAGCATTCGCTTCTCACCGGTGGAAAGCTTCTTTTGGTCATCACGACGGGTCAGGTCGCGAACAACTTCGGAGACCTTGACGATGTCGCCGGTGGCGATCTTCTCCTGGTTCGCCTTGTAGCGGCGCGACCAGTTCGTCGGCTCTTCAATGTAAGGGGCGCGCAGGACTGAAAGAACTTCTTCAAGGCCATCCTCGTCCACGACGTCGCGCACTCCGACGAGATCGACGTTGTCGGCGGGCACTTGGATCGTCAGATCGCCCTGATTGACGCGCAGTGTGAGATACATGCGTTCTTCGCCGCGGATTTTACGCGTGGAGATCTCTTCGATCGTTGCTGCCCCGTGGTGCGGGTATACGACCGTCTGACCGATTTCGAACGACATGAAAGAACTCCCGTTTTTTGCGAATAGCGGTCCTCATTTTATCATTCGCACGCATTTTGGGCTTTTCATGCAGAAAAACAGCTGTGGACGAGGACGAGGCGTGCAGAGATGCGAAGGCTCCCCCGAGGAAGAATCTCGGGGGAGCCTTGCTTGCGCATGCACAGGCGACGCCGACTTCAACGCTTCACAGTGCTCCAGTCGGGCCGACTCACTTCAGTGTATGAAGCTCACTTGCCCTGGTTGGCGACCGCGGCGATCTTCGCCTCTGCCTCAGGATCGAGGTAGGTGCCGCCCTTCTTGACGGGCTTGAGGGTCTCCTCGTCAAGCTCGTAGACAAGCGGAATACCGGTCGGGATGTTGACGCCGATGATGTCCTCATCGCTGATGTCGTCGAGGTACTTGACGATGGCGCGCAGGGAGTTGCCGTGAGCACCGATCATCACGGTCTTACCGGTCTTGATCGCCGGGACCAGGGTCGACTCCCAGTAAGGCATGAAGCGGGCGATGACGTCCTTGAGGCACTCGGAAGCGGGAACCTCTTCAAGGTAGCGAGGATCGGAGTCCTGAGAAAACTCGGTACCTGCTTCAATGGCGGGCGGAGCGATGTCGAAGGAACGACGCCAGAGCATGAACTGCTCCTCACCGTATTCGTCGCGGACCTCTTTCTTGTTCTTACCCTGGAGAGCTCCGTAGTGGCGCTCATTGAGGCGCCAGGAGCGCTCGACCGGGATCCAGAGACGATCAGCAGCGTCGAGGGCGTAGTGCGCGGTATTGATCGCGCGACGCAGAAGAGAGGTGAAGAGCAGGTCAGGCAGGACGTCATTCTCTCGGAGGAGTTCGCCGGCATGCTTGGCCTCTTCAACACCCTTCTCACTGAGCGGCACGTCAACCCAGCCGGTGAAGAGGTTCTTCTTATTCCATTCGCTCTCGCCGTGGCGGAGCAGTACCAGTGTGTAGGTCATAACCTCATTGTTCCCTTCTGAACGCATCCGCGCCAGGGACTAGTGTCCGCTGGTGTGGCGGGTTTTCTCAGGCGTGAGCGGATTCGTAGGCTGCGACGATCTCGGCGGGGATGCGTCCGCGCTCATTCACGGCAATGCCTTGCCCCTGAGCCCATTCACGAATCAGGCCGGCTTTGGAGGCGCTTGCCCCGCGTCCGCGCCCGATCTTGCCCCTCTTCGCTTGGCGTCCACCAACGCGGCGGGCAGCTTCGATCCATTTCGAGATGCTCCCGGCGAACTCCTGGATATGTTCCTCGTTGAGGTCGATTTCGTAGTTGACTCCCTCGTAGGAGAAAGAGACGGTGTCGACGGCCTCGGTACCGTCGATGTCATCAACGAGGACAATCTGCGTCTTCTTCATTCGATGATTTCCTTTTCTTCAGGCTTGAGACATGGATTAGTTTCATGTTCCAAGCACGAGCATAGCCACATTTCACCCCCTTGGAAAGGCGCTCTCAAGTATTGACCACCACACAATCACCCCTTTTTCGACCATCACTACCTGGTCCTTCAAAGTTCGAGGAAGAGGATAGCGGGGCGCATTGGGATTCCATTCGCTACTCATTCATTCTCTCGAAACGCTCGCAGCTTCTGGATTCACAACGCAAGCTCAGGAGTCAATGAAGTCCGACACGTCAACAAGAGCGCCACCTTTCCCTCTGAGGAGGTCCTCGCGCCCCGCGCACAGCTGCTCTATTCACACCACCCCTTGTGGGGTAAAAGCGCTCGTCGTCTACACTCGGAGCTCAATTCTTCACATTTTCCCTTCACCCCGTGCCCCTGAAAGCCGAGAAGACAAGCCAAGGGAAGACCTCACGTTGCGGCTCCAACTCCTTCGCACCCCCGACACACTCTTCAGATATGAGGAAAACCCCTTATCAAAGCGAGTTTTCCCAATTTCGCCTCAGACGGCATCCCAGACCAGGAGGCAGAGCCTGGCGCACGCTCAGCATCATGCTTGGCAGTTGCGCGGATCATCACACACACCGAAGCCCCTCAGCCAACGCCCGCTTTCAAGGCACACCTCAAAGTCTTCGACTTTGCCCCACTGCCCCACACCCTGCAGAAAAAGGCGCGAACACTTCGAGGATTTTGCGATCATGAGCACCTCAAGCAGGAAGAGAATAGGACAAGAGGCACGGAAACTCCCACAATTCCCCACACGGACTATAGATGTCAGACAAACAAATGTCAGACAAGCTCTTCACACTCAGGAAATAATGAGGCGAGACAAGCCAAGCCCACTATGACGAGAATGACATTTTCCCAAGACGAAACCCGTCAAGGAATACGGGCCTATGAGAGACGCGCGAAGCAAAGAGGCAGATCCACTAGGAGCCGTTTCACACCACCAAAGGGATTCACCTCCCCTCAGGCATCCCTCTCGCATTGCCCCACCTTTTCTTGCATACAAGGAAATTCGGCTACCCGAAATTTCAATGCTGATTCGATTAGCTCGGTCGATTGCTCCCACGGCACCCCCTCTTCTCGCCCCCTCGCCCACAGCGAGCGCCTCTACAGTGAGAAGGGTGAGTACGCGCTAGCTTTCTCCCACTCTTCGCTTCGCCGCGTCAATCATCGCGACCGGCGTCAGCGCAGGACTCGTCGGACGCGCCTGCACGCTACTGCTCCACAGAGTCGAAATAATCGTGTGAACTCGCCCCGAGCCCCTTCTACAGGGTGAGTGAACTTCACGCCTCAGCCTTACTCAGCTGCTGGGCGCTGCTCTTCGGCCCAATTCTGGGCTGGCTCGGTGTCACTTTCAGGCGAAGCGTCCACATCTTCGAAGACACCAAACCGCGAAATCTCAGCCTATGGTGGGCTTTGCCGCTCGCGTTCAGCGGGGTTGGCATAGTCTTCATGTTCATCCCCTCAGTGCTCAAAAACGGCCAGGACAGCGCCCGAACCCAGTTCGAGGCTGCATGGCTCGGAGGATTCGCCTTGGCAAGCGCCGCCCTCGTTCTCCTTACGAAGACTCCAACAACCCTCTCGACGATCCGCGCGGGTGGATGGGGCGCGACACTCACACCCGGCCTCGCTCTCCGCGCAGGACTCGGAGTTCTCACTGGCCTCCTGTGGAGCCAGATATGGCCGGGAACGAGCATCGCCGCCTTCGTTTTTCATTGGCGCAGCGGTACTCTTCGGAGCCTCAATGACAGCCCCCTTGACAGGATTGGTCCTCCTCATGGAATTCACCCACCAAGGCAACGAAATCCTCGTTCCGACGATTCTCGCCATCGGCAAAGCTGTCGCCGCGAGCGCTTGGGCCGAACGAACGCACACTGAAGCTGAGTAAGGAGACGGGAGGCGCTCCACAAACGAGGACGAAGACGAAGAACACTCTCAGCGCTTCACCCGAGCTGAATGCTCGGCACAGGGCCGCGCCTGATTCGCGCCCTTGACCCCACTCGGGGTGCAGCCGAACTCGAAGCTCTGGCTGGCCTTAAGGCTTCGGCTCTGCTCGCCGCCTTACCCCCACTGATGGCAATGTCAATTGGTGACCCTTGCGTCTCCGTCCCCTGTCACCTTGCCGCCTCGTCCTCGTACATCTCCTACTCGGTCCAGCCGGACAATAGAGCACGCGCCTGCACTTCGAGAGCATCAATCGCCCGATCGACGTCATTGCCCCAAGGGACGTAGTGGAACTCAGAGCCGCCGGCCTCCAGGAAAGTCTCCCGATTGAGCTGGTCAATCTCCTCGAGTGTTTCCAAACAATCGGACACGAAACCGGGGCAGATCACATCAACGCGTCCAGTTCCCGCCTTAGCGAGATCCTCGACGGTGTTGATTGTCGCGGGTTTCAACCACTCAGAAGGCCCAAAAACAGATTGGAAGGTCGCAACGCACTCCTGGGCGCTGAGGCCGAGTCTTTCGCGCACAGCCTCTGTCGTTGCCAGACACTCCGAATGGTAGGGGTCTCCCGCCTTATGCATTGACACGGGAATCGAATGGTAGGACAGCAGGACGCGGTCGCCCCCCTCAAAATCTGGTCGGCCGTTTTGGCTCCAGGAGTCCTCAATCGCGCCGACGAGAGCCTCAATGTAGTGCGGATCGTTCGGGAAGGAACGCGAGAACCTGATCTGCGGGTGATCGCGATTCTCCTGCATCCAAGCACAGACGGCGTCGTTCACTGAGGCAATCGTCGTCGCCGAATACTGCGGATACGCTGACAAGATGCCGATTCTGCGATGTCCGGCAGCCATCAACTCGTCGAGAACATCTCCGAGGGCGGGCTCACCGTATCGCATCGCAGGGACAACTCTGATGCCAAGCCTGTCTGTGAGCAGCTTCGCCTGCTGGGTCGTGTAATGCAGGAGAGGAGATCCCTCCTCCAACCAGACCGAGCGGTACTTCTCAGCCGATTGTGCCGGACGCACTCGCAAGATGATGCCTTCGAGAATCGGTTTCCACACAAAGCGCGGCATTTCGATGATGCGCTGATCGGATAGGAATTCGCGCAGGTAGCGGCGGACATCCTTTGTCGTCGGTGTCTTAGGGGTTCCCAAATTCGTCAGGAGCAGTACGGGAGTATCGGCTGAAATGTCGGTGCCTTTTCCCGAAGCTTCCTTTGTCGATGCTGCCGTTGTCTCGGCGGCAGACACTTGAGATGACACTGAGGGTTGATTCGTCATGAAGTTAGGTTAACGGGAACACTACCCAAAGGGCGAAACGTGACTCTGAACCTCAAGAAAAGGAAGGGGCAAAAGTCCCAAAGCTTCTTCTCCGCACACCGCCATTCTCCCATTGGTAGAGCCTCAGCCCGCGTCTTCACTCCTGCGCGAAAAGTTCAGCCCCTCACCGGGCTATTGCTGGTGAGGGGCTGAACTCTGATGGAGCCACCTGTGGGAATCGAACCCACGACCTATTCATTACGAGTGAATCGCTCT
>ERZ772956.284-NODE-284-length-41114-cov-6.184442_pt1 | contig 41114 bp, 32 predicted proteins | sample MGYA00580683_ERZ772956 | MGnify/ENA primary metagenome ERZ772956 (study PRJEB29015, sample SAMEA2738077) | human oral metagenome | biome: human oral; feature: human-associated habitat; material: saliva | place: China | collected 2212 ... | reverse complement strand
GAGTGGTGTAATTGTTTTGTGTCCTTCGGGTTGGGTTATGCGTTGAGTTGGAGTGGGGTGTTTTCCTGGGTGGTGGGTTGGGGTGTGAGTCGGGATTTGGTGAGGGTATCGAGACTGAGGTAGCGTTGTTCTTCTACCATTCGTCGTTTTGTTCGGCTAGGACGGCTCCGACCAGGCGGATGACGGCTTGGCGGTTGGGGAAGATTCCGACGGAGTCAGTGCGTCGGCGGATCTCGCGGTTGAGGCGCTCATTGGGGTTGTTGGACCGGATTTGGGTTCATACCCCGGTGGGGAAGGATGCGAAGGTGAGGATGTCGGCTCGGGCTTGATCGAGGTGATGAAAGGCGGCGGGGAGCTTGTCGTGGACGTAGTCCAAGAGCCGGTCGTATTGGGCGTTGACCGAGGTGGTGTCGGGCTGGTCGTATACCGAGTGGAGCATGGCTTTGACGGCGGGCCACAGGGCTTTGGGAGTCACTGACATGAGGTTGGCGGCGTAGTGGGTGCGGCACCGCTGCCAGGCGGCTCCTGGTAGGTTGGCTGCGATGGCTTCCACTAGGCCCGGGGGTGCGTCGCTGGTGAACAGTCGCACCCCCGCTAAGCTTCGGGCAACCAGGTCAGCGATAAATTCGTTCCAGGCTGCGCCGGTCTCGCTGGTTGCTGTGCGTACTCCCAACACTTCGCGGTGTCCGTCATTGTTGACCCCGGTGGCAACCAAGACCACGCAGGAAACTACGCGTCCGCCTTCGCGTACCCTCATGGTCAATGCGTCAGCGGCAACCAACGTGAAGGGGCCAGCATCATCGAGGGGACGGTTGCGGAACTGGTCCACATGTTCGTCTAAGTCTGCTGCTATACGCGAGACCTCAGACTTCGACATTCCCGTGATCCCCAGGGTTTTGACGAGCTTGTCCATACGGCGGGTGGATACTCCCGCCAAGTAGCAGTCAGCCACCACCGTGATCAAAGCGTTTTCGGCGCGTTTGCGGCGCTGAAGCAACCATTCTGGAAAGTAGGTGCCCGAGCGCAGCTTGGGGATCGCCACATCAATGGTGCCGACCCTAGTATCCAAAGCCCGGTGGCGATACCCATTGCGCTGGTGACACCGATCAGGGCTTTGCTGGCCCCACACTCCACATCAGCGTCAACTGAGAGCAACGTGTTAATCACGCTTTGCAACAGGTGGCGCATCAGGTCCGGGGACGCTTGAGACAAGGCCTGGCCAAGAAGTACAGCAGGGTCGATAATATCGAGGTGCGGTCATCGTAGTGCCTCCACAAAAATTCGAGTGAGAAGTAGAAGAGCTTTCTCGAAGGATCACACGGTGACCGCACCCACAACGAGCAACAGGCCGACCACCACGCGCTTACACCACTATGCGGGACACTACTAATGCCCCGGGCCTACTCTCGCACAAGGTAACGAGATCGCAGTGATCCTCAACCAATACATGGCAGCAATGCGCACGAATCCCACGAGCCCAATTCGCAGCTTCGATCCAGGAAGTGGAAAACTCGAAATCGCTGGTCTCGTACCCAACAACGCCTGGCACCGTTTGCTCTCACTCCGATCATGCGCTGGACAACTCAATGATGCTACGTCGCAGATGGCCATGTTAATTTTCACGGAAAAGAGGGGGTTCACTGCCGCACCTGGTAAGGTTCCCTGCCGAGAGGTGCCGTGAGTCACGGCACCTCAATCAACGGCAGCGACCACATCCACATCGCTGAGATCATCCTGTGTGGCGATGACACCAAATGCTCACCGTGGTGCGACCAGGAAATCACCCACGGAACTCCCAACACAATTAAACACAGGCCCTGGCTCGAAGTGCTCGGCTCATGCAACCGCGACAGCGACCCGCGCTTCGGTACTCCCGTCAAACTCAACGTCGCCAAGCGAGATAGCCGCGGTTTTGCGACGCGCCTGATGCTAGAAAACCGCGTGTATACTGCCGTATCAGCCGCTAGTGAAGCCGAGCTCATCCTTACCGTGCGCGAGCTCAGCGTGCGGATTAACCCACCCATAACCAAAGGCCACACCGACGTTATGCTCGGCTACTACTCCACACCCCTCCATGTCTGCCCGAGTAAGGGACCAAGGCGGTACCACTCCGCGCATCCCCTTCCCTGCGATCTCGTTCTCCCCCACCCAGGCGACAGGTGGGAAGCCATGCCGCAGAGCACCACCGGCGGTGTAGCGCGATTCCAGAAAGCATGGCCCGCTCTCCCCCTTCACCACCGCGGATTCTCTTTCCATACTCAAGGCTTACAGGCAGGCATTGACGCCCCTCGTATTCACCACGAGGTCTTTTCCGAGATCAACCCACGCGATCCTGTCGCATTGGCCGACGCTACTCTGGATACCGTTAACCTACTGTCCGCAACAGCCGTCCAGCCTGGCATTGCCCGTCATGCCACACAAGACTTCTCATGTGACACTCACTCCATCGGATACTGCGGACAGCTCGAGTCACGGCCCCCTGTCTTCAACTCCGTGTGCGCGGAACATCCCCGAGCTGCTGATCATTTGGCGTCATCAACCGCTCATCTTTGCTTGTCAACGGCGCACACTCTCGCAACGCTTAACGAGATGCTTGCTGTCACCCAGGCCGTCGCCAGAATATTTCACCTCGCTAATCAAGCACAGATCGCTCTCATGACCGAACGCAACACCACAACCATGTTCGCCCTTGTCAATGTTGCCCCTCTCGATCCAGAACTCGCGTGCTCACAAGGCTTCGTTCAAGCGAGTTTCGTGAACGGCAAGTCTTTTCCACGCCTAAAATCGCAGCCGGATAGTAATCCAGCCGGACACCCGGCACTTCCTCTGCCGTACAAACCTCATCCAGTGGGACCAATGGCATGAGAACTTCGCAGACTTCTTCGACTAACAGCATCGGGGCCGTTGACCTGTTCTGCGGAGCAGGCGGCCTCTCGCTGGGACTCCAGCAAGCAGGTATTACCGTGCATGCTGGTGTTGATCTTGACCCTAAGTGCAGGTATCCATTCGAAACAAATCTTCAGTCGACATTCCACGAGCTTTCGGTTCGGGACCTCGACGGGGAAGCGCTTCTATCTATGTGGGGAGATGAGCCGACAAGACTTTTGGCAGGATGCGCACCGTGTCAGCCATTCTCGTCCCAGCGGCGTGGAGCCGAGCCCCAGAAGCACGAGTCCTGGGATCTTCTTCTTGAATTTGGGCGCCTCATCAGGGAATCACTTCCTGACTACGTGACGATGGAGAATGTTCCTCGCCTCCGCACGGAGCGTATCTTTGAGCAGTTCCTGGGAGAACTCGTCCGCCATGACTACTACTTGCACTACAAGATCATCAAGACCGAACAATATGGCCTCCCTCAGCGGCGACGCCGTCTTGTCCTCGTCGCAGCGCGGCACTCACCGATCCGTATCCCTGAGCCGTCTGCTTTTCCAGGGCAAGAAGCCACTGTCGCTTCGGCCATTGGTGACCTTCCTCCACTTGCTGCCGGAGAGCAATGTAAGACAGACCCCCTGCACTGTGCGCGTAATCTGAGTGACATCAATCTCCAGCGCCTTGATGCGTCGAGGCCTGGTGGTACGTGGAGAGACTGGGATGAGAGTCTGCGTGCGCCGTGTCACCAGCGTGCCACTGGTTCGAGCTTCCAATCCTTCTATGGGCGTATGAACCCCGACGAGCCGTCGCCGACCATCACGACCCAGTTCTACAACTACGGGTCGGGCCGCTTTGGCCATCCGACGCAGCGGCGGACCATCACTCCCAGGGAAGCTGCAATCTTGCAGGGTTTCCCCGCATCTTATAGCTTCACTGAACCCGATGAACCCGTCTTCTTCACTCGCGTCGGCAGGCTGATCGGTAACGCTGTCCCACCCGTTATCGGTGAACTCGTAGGAGCTGCAATTACCCGCCATCATGAGCAAGCTCAACAACACACATCAGGGTCTCTCACCGTGTAAATATTAGCCTATGGCAGGTCAACAGCACCCATTGAAATTCGAGTTCTCCCTCACCGTCCTCAATCACCTGGGACGTCAACTTTACCGTAACTTCATCACAGTTATCGGTGAAGCAGTATCGAACGCCTGGGATGCTGACGCGAACAATGTGTGGATCACCATCGACCCTAACCGTCAACAAATGACGATCATTGATGACGGGGGAGGGATGTCACGTGACGACGTTCAGAACAAGTTTTTGAAAATCGGATACTCCAAGCGCAAGGACAGATCTGTCCAGCGTCGGTCCCAAAGGCCATTCATCGGCGCCAAAGGCATCGGAAAGCTTGCGCTCTTATCCTGCGCAGAAACAGTTAGCGTCATCACCAAATCCGAGGGGCATGGTGTTACCAGTTGCGTGATTGACAATGCCCAGCTAGACCAAGCTATTGAAGAAGACCTGACAACCCAAGAAGTTCTTCTCACCGGAGCGAGCGCGCCCGATCTTGCCTTGGTAGCTGACTTCTCTTCTGCGACCGCATTGGTCTTTAAGAATCCGAAAATGTCCAACTCGACCGACACATTTCTGCGAAAATCACTCGCTCTATTTTACAGATTCTCTCTCGTTGATCCGAATTTTCACATCCACCTGAATGACGAAGAGGTTGAGGTTAGCGACATAAGAGAACTCGCGGAAAACACCGAGTTTCTCTGGAAATTTGACACTAGTTTCAAGGACCCCTACCTTTACATGTTCACCCCGCTTGAAGAGACGGTCGTCAACATTCCCGTGGACTCCTTGAAACCTCTTCACGGTTTCATCGCCAGCGTTGGCAAGCCACGCGATCTTATCGTCTTCGGTACGGGGGAGCGCATTGGCATTGATCTCTTCGTCAACGGACGCTTACGCGAACGCAATATCATGTCCCACCGCCCCAACGCACGAATAGCGTCTCAGTACCTCTACGGTCAGCTCCACCTCGACACTCTCGATTCCAGCGAAAAGGATCCCTTCACGTCGAATCGCGAGTCAATCATTGATGACAATGAGTTGTTCACAACTCTCCTGGACTTCCTCGACACCTATATCCGCCAGCATCTCGTTGATCAGTGGGACCACTGGCGTCTGAAACACAAGCAAGATGGCGATGAGGAAGGAAAAGCCGAGTCAGCAAAGTCGCGAGCCTTTCGAAAGCTCATCCGAGAACAAGAGAGAGAATTCTTCCCCAAAGACCCAGAGATGCCAGACAACCCACTGTTCGACACCCTCCTCGAACGAGCAGAGTGCGGGCTCGAAGAATCCATGGACGACTACTCACGGATCTTCCTGTTTGAGAACCTCATGCGCTTGATCTGCATCGACTTCAATTACGGGTTGTCAAACAGTATTTCTCGGAATGCAGCGAATTTTAAGAATCAGGCAGATAGCGATCGCCAAACTGCTCAAATTCAACAAGAGTGCCGCTCTAATCCGGACCTGCTGTATTATTTGGGTTTGAGTGAACTTCTTAAGACCATCAGAGCGCAACAAACGAAGCAAACGAACCAATTACTTGAGACCGAACGGATAACGCTTCGCTACCTGCGCAACATTGTCATGCACACGGCTGGCCTCACGCCCTTTGGTCGTGAGCAGCTTCGTGCACTCCTTGATGTCGAGAACGGCGCTTTACGCAAGGCCGTCAACGAAACTTCCCTGGCACGATCAAACTCTTCATCGTGAGACCCTTACCCGGTTTTTCGTAATTGGAGGCGTAGCGGCGGTGTGACTCGGAGCGCACCACTGCCTCCACCAAACCTGGGCACATCATCCCCTTCGACGTTATCCGCTTGACAGGCGGGGCTCTTGACCGGTGTCATCGTATCCAGCAAGAGCTGTATGGTCGCTGTGGCCTGACCTGCGATCCCCTTCCACCAGGTGGGGCGCACCTTGCACACCGGATACGATCTGTTCACTCTCAGAAAGCGCATGCGCCTCGAGGCCTATTTTCTAATGACGAACACGTGAAGGTCGAAGCGACCTGAGGCGTCTGCCCGAAGATTTGCCTTTAGCGTCAGTCTGATTCCAGCCTGGGAAAGGCCCTGATGAGGCAGGGCATCACGACTATCAGCAGTTGTGGCGTCCCCAAGTCCTGACTGAGCTGATCACGCTGGGGCAGACACTGAACGTGCTGACCTACTGCGATTGACCACGCACCAGCTACAGCCCCCAAGCCCCTCAACGGCGGGCTCTAACACCTTCGAAGCAGCGCGCTCTAGGGTTTCGAAACCTCACCAAGTACATCACCCCACAGACTTCTCGAGGTCGGAGGATACCGACCCCACCTAGACCCCCACTTGCGATAAGCCGCTTTACCCAGTTCCATCACTAAAGGGCATCATTACACGACATCGTGATCTCGAATCCATAGACGAGGCCAAACCATCGACTCGATTCGGCATAACGGCACCTCAAAGCGCAGACTTCGGCTGCCGATATTCCGCCCTGCGAGGCTCACTATTTTTGACAGCGCTACCGTAAAGGACCGCCGATCCTCCCTCCTCATACCTCGGTATGAGTCTGTGATGAAGCAGAATCATTCCTCGGCACGATGTGGATGCGCCCAGCACAACGGCATCATCGTGCCATGACGAACTCCACCGTGATTCCACGCAAGGGCCACTCGACCTCGTCCTGCGCTGATGCCGTCATCACCCACAATCTCAGCAAATGCTTTGACGGCCACACAGTCGTTGATTCCCTCGATCTTCGCATCCCCACCGGATGCGTCTACGGCTTCTTGGGCCCCAACGGTTCAGGTAAATCGACGACAATGAAGATGATCCTCGGTTTGCTCCTGCCCACCTCCGGTGAGGTTCACCTTTTCGGACAGCGCGCCGATGAAAGGACTCGAGCCCGGCTCATGCCCCGCATTGGCTCGATGATCGAAACTCCTCCAGGTTATGGTCACCTCACTGGAATGGAGAATATGCGGATCGTCCAAAAGATGCTCCGCCTAAGCGATCAGCAAATCAATGACGCCCTTGCCCTTGTTGGTCTCAGCGCATACAAGGATCGACTCCAACGCCAGTATTCCCTTGGCATGAAACAACGCCTCGGCATTGCAATAGCGCTCGCCCGCCAGCCGCAACTCCTCGTCCTCGACGAGCCGACGAACGGCCTGGACCCAGCCGGAATCGAAGAGATCCGTGAGCTCCTCATCCACCTGGCCGACGAGGGCGTCACCGTCATGGTGTCCAGTCACCTCCTCGACGAGGTCGACAAGATGGCTTCAGTCATTGGGATCTTGTCCGAAGGGAAACTCGTCTTCCAGGGAAGCCGGGAAAAGCTATTCTCCCGATCCGTTCCCGATGTCATCATTTCGACGCCCCAAGCTGCCCGGGCGCACGCCCTCGGCTTCCCCGGGAGCGCTACTCCACGAAGCCTCATAGTCCCCGGATGCCGCGAAGAGGATGTTGCTCGTCTCATCGTGGAACTCGTGCGAGCTGATATTCCGATTTATGAAGTCAGCCGGGCACCCCAACGTCTCGAGGACGTTTTCATGGATCTCACTTCTCTCAATGGCGGTCAACAATGAGCCCCCTTCCCCTGCCCTCATCACGGATGGAAGAAAGCGGAATGCCAGGGGCACAGGCAGACGAATGGAAACCCCTCAATCTTGCTGCGCTCGTGAGAATTGAATTGTCTAAGATGCGACGCTTGCATACCCCGGTGATCCTCCTCGCTCTCGTCATCGTCATCGTCCTTTTCGAAGGGGGCACCCTGTATAGCGCAAGCTCCCAGGCAATCGCCTCCGACCCCTCAAAATTGCCGTGGGCACAGGAACTTATCAGCGTCGCAATGATTAATGCCCTCCTTCATCCGATTCTTGTCGCCGTCATCTCCTCCCGGCAGGTGGATATGGAGAACACTGGCGACGGATGGATGCTCAATGCCACAGCGGGAACGAGGCCAGGACGACTCATGCGCGTCAAACTCATCGTTCTCGCCCTGATCCTCTTATTCGCCTGCACTTTCCAGCTCGGAGCGATCCTTGTGCTCGGACTGCATTCGGGGATCACTGTCCCCTTTGATGCGCTTTCCTGGATTGGCTATTTCCTCATGCTCTGGGCTGTGGACTTAGTCCTCACAGCCGGTCATGTTCTTCTTTCTGCTCGTTTCGAGAACCAACTCATCAGCATGGGAATCGGCTTATTGGGGGCTTTCGCTGGAATCTATCTATTTCTCGCCCCTATGAAGCTCGCTCGCTGGCTGCCGTGGGGATACTTCGCCGTCATCAATCCGACATGTCTGGTTGGTGAGGCAGGAGACGTGCGAGTCGAATACTGCGAGCCGGGCACTGCTTGGCTCATCGGGCTCTTCGTCCTCGTCGCAGTCATTTTCGCGGTGCTCACGCGCCGTGCGGATACGATCAAGGGGTAAATGTCATGGTCCGCGCAGAGCTTCTCAAACTCCGTCGCTCAATGGTGTGGGTATTCGTTCCACTCTTGTCATTGCTCGCCGTCATTTCCGGGGGCGTCAATTATTGGATGAATAGGGACGTGCTCACCAAGGGGTGGGCGTCCTTGATCGGTCAGACGACCCTCTTCTACGGCATGCTCTTTTACGCGGTGGGAATTGGTCTCATTGCCTCCGCCGTATGGCGTCCAGAGCACCGCTCTTCCTCATGGAATGTGGCATTGACCTGTGGGATTTCACCCCTGAAACTGGTTCTCACCAAGGCCTTCGTCATCATGATTCCGACATCGGCCCTCCATATGTGCTTCATCATCTACACCTGGATATTTGGGATCGCTGTCGGCCTGGGAGTGGGCGTTCCCTCATTCTTCATCGCTTCGTTCGTTCTCATCATCGTCCTTTCCATACCGCTCGTACTCCTCCAATCGCTGCTCTCGATGCTGATGAAGTCCTTCGCGGGTCCAGCTGCGCTCGCCATGGGAGCGTCGATCCTCGGTTTTCTTTTCACGCTTGTGCCGGGAAGGATCACCCAAGGACTTTCCTTCGCACTCCCGCACGCCTTGTGTACGCGGGGGATTCTTCTCGGCTCATCTGCGGTGAGTAGTTCTGGGGCGATCGAGGGGCAAACTGTTGCGACTCTCATCCTTGCCGGGCTGATCGACATTCTGGTCATGCTCGCTGTGACAGTTCTCGTCGTGCGCCGTCGGACAATCGAGAGACGATAAGGCGCAACACGACTCCGGTAGTAGTGAAGTCGAGCCAGCAGCTACTCAACTTGGGGCTGGTCATCAATGTGCATTCCGCGCGCACGAAGCACGTCGACCTGCTCTGCGTAGGTCTTGAACTGTTTCGCTTGCGTCACTCCCGCGGGCACCTTTTCGAGCACAAAGACCGGCCCTGGGCTCCCATCGAAGATGGGGAGCGGAACCGGTCGTGTTGACTTCATGCTAGCTCAGCGTCGAGAGGGAACAGCCCCGACCTCGTCGATAGGGAAAGGACGAGGACGGGGCTGTCGTTGAAACGCTCGGCTGCGCCGAATGAGCCTGCTCCGAATGGCCCTGCACCAAGAGGGGCCTTCGCTAAGAGAGCCTTCGGCGAGAAGCTCGGCCGAGCGTGTCGCGTTTTAGAGGGTGAGGCCGAAGACGGGGACTCCGATGAGCAGGACGACGACCGTGATGAGAACGACGCCGGCAATGTTGAGCCACAGGCCCGTCTTCGCCATGTCTCCGATCTTGATGTAGCCCGAACCGTAGGCGACCGCGTTGGGCGGGGTCGCGACGGGGAGCATGAAGGCGAATGTCGCAGCCAGCGCCACGGGCACGACGAGCAGGAGGACGTTCATCGGATTCTCGGCGGTCACGCCAATTCCCATTGCAACGCCACCCATGATCGGCAGGAAGGCCGCAGCGGTTGCCGTATTGGAGGTGAGTTCCGTCAAGAAGATGATGAGCGTCGCAACTGCGGCAACGATGACGAGGATCGGCAAGGTTCCCAGTCCCTTCGCCTGCTCGCCGATCCACAAGGACAGGCCGAGCTTGGAGAACATCGCGGAAAGGGAGAGGCCGCCGCCGAAGAGGAGAAGCACATCCCAGGGCAGATCATTCGCCGTCTTCCAGTCGAGGAGTCGCTTGCCGCTCTTGACATCCGTGGGGATGAGGAAGAGGAGGGCGGCGGCGATCATCGCGATCAGAGAGTCGGAGATATTGAGTGCCGAGCCGGTGACATCGAGGAGGATCGGCACGAAGACCCAGGAGAAGGCGGCGAGGACGAAGATGACCGCGACCATGATTTCTCCTCGGCTCATTCTTCCGAGTTCTTTCCACTGCTGGAGGATCAATTCGCGTCCGCCGGGAATGTCGTCGACTTCGGGCTTGAACATGACGAAGACCATGAGCCACCAGGCGAAGAAGAGGAAGACGAGGGCGAGGGGTGCGCCGACGAGCATCCACTGGCCGAAACCAATGTTGATGTCGTGGTTTTCAGCGAGGTAGGCGACGAGGAGCGCGTTGGGCGGGGTGCCGATGATCGTTGCGACCGAACCGATGGATGCCGAGTAGGCGATACCGAGCATGAGGGCGGTGGCGAAGCGCTTCACCTTGTCCATGCCTCCGACGAGGCCCGCAACGAGGGTGAGGACGGACATGCCGATCGGGAGCATGACGACTGCGGTCGCGGTGTTCGAGACCCACATCGACAAGAAGCCGGTGGCGATCATGAATCCGAGGATGAGTTGGCGCGGCTTCGTGCCGACGAGGAGGACCACGCCGAGGGCGATCCTGCGATGCAGATTCCATTTCTGCATTGCCAGGGCGAGCATGAAGCCACCCATGAACAGGAAGATCGTGTCGGAAGCGTAGGGGGCTGCGACATCTTTGAATTTCGCGACCTGGAAGGCCGGGAAGATGACGAGCGGCAGGAGGGCGGTGGCGGCCAGGGGGATCGCTTCGGTCATCCACCAGATCCCGAGGAGGACTGCGGCAAAGACGACGACTCGCAGGCCGAGGTCGGTGTAGGGGGTGAAGTCCTTTCCGGCTTTCTCTGCGGCAGCTTGGGCGACGGCGTTGACTTGCTCGACTCCGCTCTTGGGGAAGATGTAGAAGGCAAGGATCGCGAGGGCGAGGCCGAGGAAGATACCGATGAATGAGCGCATCCATGCGCTCTTGTCGGGTGCCTCTTCTTTTTCAGCGCGGGCAACCGAGGTCGATTCATGTGTGATAGGAACACTCATATAGTCTCTGTACTCCTGTGAACAGCTGTGAAGTGTCGATGCGACACCTCACAATAAAGGGACCTTGGTCCCAGTTCTAGAGTTTTTCGTGAGTGTTGTCCTAATCGTTATCTTTCAAGCGAAGAAACTCTTGCGGATTCTTCTTTAGGGATCCACCCCGCTGCGGGAGACGAACTCATTTCCTCCCCCACGACAACCCACTCCCATTCGCTGCTCACTCCGCGTCGATGTGCCCACTCGCGCAGCTTCTCCTCATCAATGCACTCCACGCCGCCGACGATCAGAGCCGTTGACAGGGCTTCTGCCATCACCCCCGATTCACACATCACCGTCGCCTGGCGAAGGCGAGGGACTGCGGGGGCGCCCGTCCTCGGATCGAGAATATGGTGGCCCCAGATGCGCGGGTCATGAAGCAGCGCCCCGCTGCGCTCCTCGCTCACGTGATCCTCTCTGCGCGCCTCAGCTCCCTGGCCCGCTTCACGCCCCTGGCGCACCCCTGATCCCTGGCCCGCTTCACGCCCCTGGCGCACCTCGGCTCCCTGGCCCGCCTCGCTCGCTTGGCCCGCCCGAGGCGCCAGAAGACGCGGCCCGCAGGCCCCTGAAGTGGACAGAGCCCCGCCCTTGAGCATCACTCTTCCAATCCACTCGTTCTCTGCCCCATCGGGGTCTCGCAGGCCCACCCGCCACTCGCCACCATCCGCTCGATGCCCGTGCACCGCAATTGAGGAGGTGCCCATCGACACGAGGACCCCCTCGGCCCCCAAACGCACCGCAGCATCGCGCAGCTCGTCCGCGCCAGCTCCCTTCGCGATCCCCCCAAGGTCAATCGGGCCTCGTCGAAAGGCAGGTAGGCTCTTCGCCCGCCCTCGTCTCAGCCTCCAGCGTCCGGCGTCATCCCTTTCGATTCCGGGTTCTGCCGCCCAGGCGCGCACGCACGCAAGCACCTCCTCGGAAGGTGGCGAAGGCAAAGGCCCTCCTTCGACGAGGGCGCGCCTCCAGCCCTTGACATCCCAGAGTTCACCCATCTGGCCGATCAGGGGGTTGAAAGCGCCACCGCACGCCTCCGATAGGGCGAGCGCGTCTTGGAGAAGCGCATCGCTTCTTTCATCGACCTCGCACCAGGAGTCACCCTCGTTGATCCGTGAAACATCGGAGTCGGGACGGAAAACCGACCAGAGGGACTCAAGTTCGGCGAGCAGGACGCAGGACTGTGAGGTGATCTCCCTCAGGTCTCCCCCATGTCCGATGATGTCGACGCGCGTACCCATTGCGGGCAGGGAAACGCGCCAGGGCGCCACTGCCCCCGGCTCGGGCACACCAACTTCAACGAGGGGCCCACCCACTACTGTCCGGTCCCGCCCAAATCCTTGTCGAGCTCAGAGCCTCCGAGTTTCGTGGAATCCTCTAAGCCGGGGATCTCAATACCATCGGCTCCCGAAGCTTCCACTCCTTGAGCTGCGGAAATAGCACGAATCGCGGCCTGCATGAATTGACTGTGAGCGACCGTCGCACCGGAGATGACATCAACCTTGGTGGGGTCGTCCTTATCGGTGAGTTCTTGAGAGTAGCGGGCGAAGGAGTCAACGGCCCTTTGGGCGCGTGCGTAATACTCCTCGTTGAAGACTTGACCGGAGGAGTCCTTCCCGTAGTCCCTTCCCTTGTCCGAACCATCGGCCCGTTTCGTCTCATAGATCGTGTTCGTGATGTCACCGTTTTCAACGACGATCGTGATGACGCCAATCGCTCCCTGATCATCCGGGTTCGACTGGCCTTTCCACACACCGTCCTTCATCGGCAGGCTCATGTCGATGTCATAGGTGGGTTGGCATGCGGCGAGCAGCATCGCGCCAAGACCAAGGGCTGCGGCTCCGATCTGTCTTTTCATGCGAGGCTCACCTTGTCCTTGCCTGCGCCAATCGGGCGGTTTCCCTTTTCGAGGTCGTGATCGTGCCAGGTTTCTTTGAGGACCCGCCCGTGGTCGAGGGCGATCTCGCGCTGGCCCTGGCTGGCGACGAGGGCGTCATGGGTGACGACCATGAGGGTCGTGCCTTCCTTGTGGAGCTGTCCGAAGAGGTCGAGGACGATCCCCTCATTCGTTTCATCGAGGTTACCGGTCGGCTCGTCGGCGAGAATGAGCTTCGGGTAGTTGATGAGGGCGCGAGCCACGCACACCCTCTGTTGTTCTCCGCCGGAGAGCTGTCGGGGCAGGTGGGTCGCGCGGTCGGCGAGTCCAACACGGTCGAGAGCCTCCATAGCTTCTTTCTCATCGGGCATCGAGTGGTAGTACTGAGCGACCATGATGTTCTCCAGGGCCGTGAGATGCCCGATGAGGTGGAACTGCTGGAAAACCAGGCCGATCGTGGAGCGGCGAATCTCGGTGAGCTCATCGCCGGTGAGATCGGAGATGTCGTGCCCGTCGAGGAGGACCTTTCCCCTTGAGGGGGTGTCCATGCAGCCGACAATGTTCATGAGGGTCGTCTTGCCCGAGCCGGAGGGGCCGACGATTGAGACCCATTGTCCGGCCGGGACCTGCAGGGACACATTGTCGAGGGCGTGCAATTCACCGTAGATCTTGGAGACCCCTTCGAGGTCGAGCAGGGGCGGGGCGGTCTTCTCTTCAGTCATGCTGGTTCCTTCATTCTCCGCGCAGGACGAGGGCGGGGTCGACGGCGGCGGCGCGACGCACCGGCGGCAGGCAGGCGAGGACGGCGATCGCCAGCGAGGCGAGAACCGTGATGAGGGCGATGAGTGGGGACAAGGAGAAGCTCCTGTGGAAGACGTTGAGGCTGATGGCCACAGCGAGACCATATCCGAGGGCGACTCCGAGGACACCTCCGATGAGCCCGAGGAGCAGGCTTTCACCGATGAACTCCATGGTGATGGAGCGCGAGGAGGCGCCGAGTGCTTTACGAAGCCCGATCTCGGTGCGCCTCTCGGCGACGATGGCGACCATTGTCGTCGATACGCCGATCATGGTGAGGGCGAGGACGATGCCGGTGATGATGGCGAGCAGGGAGCGCAGCATGCCGAGCACGCCGGAGTCTGATGTGGTGAGGCGTTTGACGGCCTGGGCGTTGACTGCGGGGACGCGCGTTTCAATGGTGTCGGCGAGGGCGTGGAGGGCTCCCGCTTCGATGGCGATGGAGTATTCGGCGATTGAGGGCGTGAAGCTGGCACCTGTGAAGGCGGACATGTCGGGCGCCGCCATGTACATGTAGGAGTCTTCGTTGCCTCCGGTTTTCAAGATCCCGGCGACGGTGAGTTCCAGGTTTGCCGTGGAAGAAGCTCCGGTGGAGGATGTTGTTCCTGCCTGCTGTGCCTCGCTCAGAGTCGGTGTTGACTGTGCCCCTTGGGATTCGCCCTCCGCCGAGTGTGCGCCCGTATTATCGCGCAGCGCAGCCACCTGGATCCGATCTCCCGGGTGTGCTCCGATCGTGTCGGCGATTTCTTCTCCGATGAGGACCTCATTGGGCTGGGAGGGCCACCCTCCCTCGACGTACCAGGAGGGATTCATCGCACGAACCGCTTGCAGGTCTGTCCCTGCGGAAACGAAAGGTTGATCGTTGACGAGCAGGGTCCGGTATTCGAAGACCGCTGAGCCGACGAGGGTCCCTGGGGTGATCAAGTCCGAGATGCTTTCGAGGGATTCTTCGCTCAAGGATGTGGCGTCCTCAGCGGGTGAGACGACGAGATTCGCCCCGTAGGAGCGCACTTCCCTTGCCATCTGCGCGGGAACGTCGATTGCGATTGTTGCCAGGCCCGAGAGGGTGGTCGCGCCGATAGCGACGGCGAGGACGGCGATGAGGACGCGGGAGCGCCTGCGCAGGATCGAGGAGGCGACCATCCTCCAAAACATTGTGCGACGACTCATGTTCACCTTCCGTGGAGGACTTCAGCAGCGTTGAGCCGCAGCAGGTAGCGGATCGCCGGGATCGAGGCTCCGAGGACGACGAGGAGGACCAGCAGGATGACTAGGGCGAGGGCGACCGGCGCGAAGGCGATCGGGGAGGCGAAGACCATGTGGCCGATGATCTGGGCTAGGCCAAGGCCTGCAGCGTATCCGAGTCCGCCGCCGAGCAGGCCGACGATCGTGATTTCGCTTAGGAAGAGGGCGATGATCGAGCGGTTCTTCGCGCCGACGGCTTTCATCAAACCGATCTCCGCTGATCGTTCCATGACGTTCGCGGTGACGAGGTTCGCGATGGCGAGGGCGGAGGCGATGAGGGAGAGGATCGTGACGAGAACCATGAGGAGCTGCGTCTTCGCGAGGATCGTCCCTTCAGATTCGGCGACTTGCCGGACTGGCCTGGCAACCGAATCGGTCATGACTTCTTCGATCTGGTAGGCGATGGAGGAGACGTAGGCCGTGCAGTACCAGGTTTCACGCTCCGAAACGGACAGGGATTGTGGGTTCTTCGCGGCTTTACGCGCGAGGTCATTGTCGGGAGTGGTCAAGGCCGAGACCTCAACTGAGCCGACGACTCCTGATTGTCCGAGGAGGGTCTGGGCGGTTTTCAGGGGAGCGTAGATACCCGAGTCGGCCTCGTCGCCCGATTCGTAGATCCCCTTCACCCTGAGCTCGACGCTGCTTCCCCCTCGACTCAGGGTGAGGGTGTCGCCGGGCTTGAGGGAGTTGCGGGCCGCGTAGTCGGCTCCGAGCATGACTCCTGTGGGCTCAGCGTCTGTGGCCCACTCGCCCTCGATCGTCCACCATCCGCGCAGTTTGTCGAGCCCTGTGTCCAGGCTCTCCCCCGTCGCGAGGTCGAGGTGGTGGGCGAACCATGTGCCTGTGAGGGTGAGCTGCGTTCCTGTCGAGTCTGTGACTTCCACGGGCAGCAGGGGCGCGAAGTCGAGGATGTTATAGGTCCAGAAGATCGTTTTGATATTGCCGAGTTCGTCTTCGCGCAGGTGTGCTTGTTCGGGGCTTTCGGCCCCGTAGAGGTCGTTGAGGACGGCGGCACCTCGAGGGCGAACGACGATATTCGCGCCATAGGACTTGAGTTCTTGGTTGACTTTATCGCCGACGTCGAACATGACGGAGAGCATGGATGTGGCGACTGCGGTTCCAAGGGCGATGGTCACGGCGATAAGCAGATGCCGATTGCCCCGGCGCAGCAGCGCTCCTTTGAGCATTCTTATGAACACGTCGTCTCGCCCTTCGTTCCTGCGTTCACAGTGTGGTCTTCTCTGTTCATGCGAAGATGTCCGCGTTCGCTTCCAACACTGACAGTGGCACGCTCAGCGTCCCGTTGGATACCTCGTATTCGATGGGAATGGGGTTGCATCCGCCTTTGAAGCCGATGGTGGCGATGTTCATGGCGACCTCGCAGAGTTTGCAGATAATCTTCCCGTCCTTCTCGTAGTAGCCGCTCGCCCCGCAGATCTCGCAGGCGTCGAGGCCAACGCCGAAGGAGGAGCCCGCCTTTTGGATCACGATGAAACGGACTTCCACCCCGGAGGAGGTGGTGTAGGCGAAGCGGTGGAGGTGCCCGTCGGAAATGTCGGCGACGTTGATGACGGCGCTCTCGTTGTGGACGGAGTAGGACTCGGGTTCGGAGAGCTCAACCTCGGCAGAGCCGATGAGTACTCCGAGGGTGATGAGCAGGGCTCCGGCCAGGTATCCACCGGCGGCTGCGCCCGCGATGAGTTTCCACAGGCGCGCCCGGGCTTTCTTGAGGCGCTCTTGAGCGGGGTTGGCTCCTTCGAGGGGCATGAGGCGCCCCTCGTTCCACACGAGGAGAGCGAGGACGAGGAGGGCGCTCATTGCTGCGATCGGGAAGACCGCCTCGTGGTTGATGAGCCAGGACAAGACCTCGAATGCCTCATTCGACATGGAGATGACCCTTTGGGCCTGGAGGATGCGCACGATGAGCATGAGGTGCGTGAGCGCCAGGAGCACGAGGATCCAGTTCATCACCCAGCGGCGTCGCGAGAGGCTGAGGAGTTTGAAGGCGAGGGCACCGAGCAGGGCCGCGACCACCCATCCGAGGACGTAGCCGACGAAGATGAGGACCATCTGGGTTGAGAAGAGTTCACTGCCCGCGGGGAAGATCATGACGGCCTGAGCCATTGCCTGCGGTGCGCTGCGGAAGACCGCGAGGGCGAGGTATGCGCCGATGATGAGGCGGAGCGTGGATTCGAGACGGGGGGAGGGCCGGTCTTTTCGGCTCATGAGGCCCTGGAGGACCATGACTGCGATGGCGAGGCCGATCGCGAGGGGCAGGGTCCACAGGGCGACGCTCTGGCGGTTAACGGCTTTAGGGAAGAGGGTGTTGACGAGGGTGAGGATGAATGAGGCGATGATGCCCACGCCTAGGCCGATGAGAATCACCCGTGTTTTGGCGTTGCGTCCGCTGCGTCCTCGTCCTCGGCTCGGTATGAAGGGAAGGACAGCTCCTACGGCGAGTGCCGTGAGCAGCAAGGTGAGGGTGACAGTTCCCATTTGCACGATCACCGTTCAGTTTCCCCTTTCATGGTCGTGTGTTGAAGGCACACCCGAGTATCGGCGCGTGTCCTGATTCATGCCTCTGTTTCCCGAAGAACATGTTTGCCACAGTGCATTGTGTGTCGAACGCGTGGCGTGAACCTTCAGTGAGCATCCTTCAGTGCCCGAAATGAACGTCCTCAGGCACCAGAGTGAGTGTCTTTCAGCGCCCGAGTCGAGTCTGTTGGTCTTTTCTGGGCAAGCCAGTGGGCCGGAGAGACCTCCGGCCCACTGATCCGGTTGATCACCATTCGACGGCGCTGGGATCCCACTTCCAGTCCTTGAACTCCGCCGTGATCGGCTCGGTCCAGAAGCGTCCCTTCACACCGGTGGTCTCGTCGGTGTGGAGGAGCCAGCCGTTCTCCTCGGGCGAGTGCACGATGAACTGCACCGTGTAGGTGCCCGCGTCGAGCTTGGGGAGGTTGAGGCCGTAGTGCGGGCCGTCGGAGGCGTTCATCGGCATGAAGGTGCCTTCAAGGACGGCCTTGCCGTCGGCGCCGAGGATCTTGTACTCGACGGTCAGGCCGGGGATGAAGTCGCCGACGCCGTAGCCGAGGTCGTTGCCCTCGAGCGCGGAGATATCGGCTTCGATGTGCATTGACGCATCTTTGGCGGGAGTCTGAATCTGGGGCTCCATGTCGACGGGCTGGAAGTAGACGCCCGAGATCTTCAGGGGGCCGGAGAACACGTCATCGCCGAGGGGGAACTCGTCGAAGCCTGCGTCTTCACCGGGGGCGGTGCCTTCTTCGGAAGTGGACTCCGTGACAGAGGGGGCGGGCTTCGAGGAGTCGGAGGAGGAGCAGGCGGCAAGGCCAGTCATCAGGGCGAGGGCTGCAACAGCCGCGCCGATACGGGTGAGTGAGCGCTTCATGAATCTATCTCCATGTCGATGTCGGATGGGATGTCGGCTCGTCATTTTGCGGCGAGGGCGCCGCTGCGGCGCTTCCTGCCCCACAGATAGAGACCGACGATTACAACGAGAACCAGTGCCTGGCCGGAGAGGTTCTCCACTCGGGGGTAGATCCCCAAGAGGTCAATGGTCGGGAAGCCTTGAAGGTACGTCAGCGGCAAGACGTCGGCTTCCTGGAGTTCTTTGATCCCAGATCCCGTGAAGGTCACGGCCATGAGGGCCAAGAGGATTGAGGTCACGGTGAAGAAGGGGCGCAAAGGGATGCGCAGGGCTGCGAATTGGATGAGCAGGTAGACGACGAGGAGGATGAGGACTCCCACGCCCAGTCCGATCCACACGTGCGTGAGGGAGTCTTGGGCATTCGAGATGATCGGCACGTAGAAGAGGATCGTCTCTGCTCCTTCACGCAAGACCGCGAGGAAGGCGATGAAGGTCAGGCCCAGGAGTGATCCCCTCGTCAAAGAGGCGTCCGTCTGGTCCTTGATGTAGCGGTCCCAAGCTTCATTGCTGGATTTGGAAACCATCCAGTTCGACACCCAGATGAGCATGGCGACCGCGAAGAGTGCTGCGAGGCCTTCGAGGAGTTCCTGGTTCGCGCCTGCGAGGTTCGCGAAAGCGGAGAAGAGGAAGGCAAGGAGCACGGAGGCGACGAGGGCGAGGACGACGCCGATCCACACGACCTTCGCCTTGTCCTTGTGTCCGGCTTTGGTGAGGTAGGCGAGGATAGCGGCAACGACGAGGATCGCTTCCATGCCTTCACGCAAGATGACGAGTAGGGAGGGAAGGAAGCCGGAGAGCCAGGGGCTGGTCGCTGAGCTCGCACTGGTGTATCCGTCGAGACTGTTGGCGTCTTCGCGCAGGTAGTTCTTCAATGCGCTCGTGTGTTGGGCGACTCCCGCATCGTCATGTTCGTTCATGGTCCTCTTCACGAGGGAGAACTCCATCTCCACCGTGGAGACCCTCTCACCGGAGATACGGGCCATGACCTGCTTTTCAAAGCCGAGGGTCTCATAGCGCCGGTAGTAGGCGGTGTTCACCAGATCCTTACCGGCCTCGATATCACCGGCAAGGTAGGCGGCCTGCGCATCATCGAGGATCTGGCCCATCTCCTTGGCGACCTGTCCCCAAGGGCCGGGACTGTAGTCATCGGATGCGCCATCCGATGAGCCTTTGCCGTCGAGGATGGCGGCGTCTTCGCGCAGGTAGTCCTTCAATGCGCTCGTGTGTTGGGCGACTCCCGCATCGTCATGTTCGTTCATGGCCCTCTTCACCAGGGAGAACTCCATCTCCACCGTAGAGACCCTCTCACCGGAGATACGGGCCATGACCTGCTTTTCAAAGCCGAGAGTCTCATAGCGCCGGTAGTAGGCCGTGTTCACCAGATCCTTACCGGCCTCAATATCACCGGCAAGGTAGGCGGCCTGCGCATCATCGAGGATCTGGCTCATTTCTTCGGCAACTTGCTCCCAGGAGTCGGCGTCAGCGGCGCGGGCGGGAGCAGGCAGGAGGATGAGGGCAAGGAGTGCGAGGACGACACAGGCTTGTATCCAGGTGGTGATTCGCCAGGTGGTGTTCCGCTGTGAGTGCTCCTTCGAGGCTGTCTTCGCTGCCACCCGTTGTTCCCCTTCGTGTCTTGAGCCGCATGGGGCGGCTCTTTGCGTGTACGACGCATGGGATGCGCCGAGCAACGCTTAGTCTAACCAGAATTGCATAAGGTGCCAATTACCTATTTAAGGCTTGCCTCATTAGCGATGGTGAAAGAGGATGTGAATGCTCGAGCAAGGTTTCTTCCGAGCCTTGAACACCGCGCCTTGGCTGGAGCATTCTCAGGGGTTCACTCAGACTGACACCCCAACTCAAGTCAGCACGGTGTGAGAGCTCAGGCAGCCACCGGCCCTGACTCAGGGTGCACCACACCTTGCCCAGTCCAGACACTGACAGACACGCCCCTTTCCTCGCCGACGCCCCCTTACACAGGCTCCAGCACGCGCTCTCAATGCACCCTTCCCCTGGCCAGCCCTCCCGGCGCTTGCCCGGGCAGACAAGGTCCCCCTGATCTAGAGGCCAACACGCGCCCTCGATGCGCCTCCCTCTGCCCGAGTTCAGTCCTTCTCCTGCCGCCCCCCGTCCTCGCGCAAACATCCCTTGACCATATGAAACACCCGATCGGCAAAGCGCGTCGCCTCCTCCTCGTGGGTCGCAACCACGACCGCCCTACCTTCGTCCGCCGCACGGCGCAGCATCTCAAGCACCATCACAGCGTTCTCTTCATCAAGGCCCGCAGTCGGCTCATCGGCAAGGACCACTTTCGGGTCCATCATCAGTGCCCGCGCCACCCCCATGCGCCGCAATTCCCCGCCCGATAACTCGCTCGGGGACGCATCCGCAAGCGCCGACATGCCCACCGCTTCAAGGAGCTCCAAGCCCCGCTCAGGTCCCACCGCCCCTTTCGTGGAAAGGACAGCAGGCAAAATGACGTTCTCCACGACGCTCAAGGAGCGAAGGGCCGCATGTCCTTGAGGAACCAGGCCGATCTTCTCATTGCGCAGACTCGACAGCTCCGCCTCGGACAGGGAATACAGGTCCTCGCCATCGAGGAGGACCCGGCCCGCCGTAGGCGCGAGAACTCCGGCAAGCATTGACACCAAGGTGCTCTTACCGCTTCCCGAACGCCCCTTGAGGAGCACCAGCTCACCGCACTCGACCTGCAGGTCCACCGGCTCAACCGCAGTGAAGACCGCGCCCGCCGCACGGCGAGTGAATTCCTTCGTCAATCCTTGGGCACTGATCGTCATCTCATTCCCCTTCCTTGAGTACAAGGGCCGCGTCCATCCTGTTCACACGCATCATCGACACCCACGAAGCCAACACCGCCGCAAGGAGGACCGCCGCGAGCGATTCCACGGCCAGCAGACCCATCTGGGGAGGCGAGGGAAGAACGAAGCCAATGCCGATGAGTTGAGTGACCAGGGTGCGGAAAGCGGCGAGCACCCCGCCGGCAAGAACAATCCCCGCTAGCCCGCCGACAAGGTCAATCAGGAGCGCCTCATGTACGACGAGGCGCCCCAACTGGGATCGACTCGCCCCCAGGGCTTTGAGGAGCGCGAACTCTTGGGCCCGCTCATGAAGCATCATCGTGAAAACGAGGACGGTCATGCCCGCTCCGAGCAGCCACACGAGGCCAATGAAGATACTGATGGTGCTAGAAACCCGATCAAGGGCGGTGGCGATCCCTTTCACCATGTTCTTCGCCGTTGCGACATTCACCCCCTCGACCTGTGCGCGGATCTGCTCTGCGACCGTTTCAATATCGGCGCCAGGCTCAACGGCGACCATCACGGAAGAGACCACCGCATCGGGGTCCAGATCTGGATACTTGTTGAGTTCCTTATCCACGGAGGCCTGGAGAAGGACCTTCGCCGTGTCAAAGTTCGTGTAAACAGCATTGTCGAGAGTGGAACCGGTCGGATCGAATTGGCCGACGACTCGCAGGTTCTCGCCGTAGATCCTAAAACTCCCCTCAGGGGGGACGGCGACATTGGCGCCAACAATGACATCCATCAGGCCGATATCCACTCCCCCAACGGAGTCGGCGATCCAGGGTTGGACGACGAAATCCGTTGAGGGGTCGAAAGCGACGACCTGGTAGCGGCCCGAACAGCAGCTCGACCTCGCCGATGCGAGGAAGATCTGCCCGGAAACTGCCTTCACCCCATCAATTGCCCCGACCTTTTGAACCGTGCTCTTGTCCATGTAGAAGTAGCCCGGCTCGGCCTCAATGAGGAAGCTCTGAGGATTGAACTCGTTCGCCGCGTCACTTGGGGTGACGACAATATCCGCCCCCAGGCGTGCTTCCACAGTATCGAGACCGCAGTGGATGCCATGAATGAGGACACTCCCGCCGAAAGTCGCGACCGCCATGAGTACGGCGAAGGCGAAGAGGAACGCACTGCGAGCCCCATAGGCCCGAAGATTACGTCCGGGCAGCTTCATCAAGGACAGCAAAGAATCCCCACTTTCATGAGCGCATCGACAGCTTTCACTAACGCATCAACAGCATCGACTCGTTGGCGGCGCGCATCACCTTCGACTGCGACCAGCGCGCGCTCGCCCACCCGATGAATACGGTGATCGCCCCTGCGAGCCCCGCCGAGGCGAGGATGCTCGAAGCGTCAAGGAATTCTCGATGCAGGAAGCCAAAGGATCCGAAGACGACGAAACAGGCCGCGAGCGCGACCCCTCCGAGAGCACCGATCAGGTGAATGAGGAGGGTCTCGCGCATGAAGAGGCGTGCAATGACACGATTCGAGGCGCCGATGATTCTCCAGACGCTCATCTCTCGGCGCCGCTCATTCATCATGAGGGATTGAGCAACGCCGAGTGCGCCGAGAAGGAGCAGCCAGGTCACTGCGGTGACGACTCCGATCGCCCCGGATTGTTTCGTAAGGGAAGAGGATGTGGAGACGAGGCCGACATCGGAGTGGAGGGCCTCGACCCTTCGAACGTACAGGTTGATCCAATTCGTCACGGATTCCACTCGTTTCCCATCCGAGATTCTCAGCAGGGCCACCGAGTAGTCCCGCTTGGGATCAATGGAGGAATAGGTGTCGATCCCCATGTTTGCGGCGTCATCAATCACCTGTTGGAGGGATGTGAAAGGCACGAATACGGCGTTGTCGTACTCGGATCCGCTGCGCTCAAGTCTGGAGTCGACCCGCCATTCTTTATTGAAAACGAAGGTTGTCCCAGCCTCAGTGACCGGGACATCAGCGCCGACTGCGACCGCGTCACTTGGGATCAGATGACGGGGGCCCTTGTCCAGCCAGGGGGCGACAACGAAGTCCGAGGCCGGGTCGAAGCCAACGATCCAGCGGGCCTCACCCTCGCCACTCGCGTCCGATAAGTAGAGCTGGTAGGCGATGCGCTCGATCTCTTCATTGTCTTTGAGGCGCGCGAGGCTTGCACGTTCCTTGTGGTAGAGGACCGGGGTGCCGAGCATCTGCACACAGCTCTTATCGAGGCTGCGAAATCCTGCCGAAGGGTAGACGAGGATATCCGCCCCGAGCCGGTCGCGCGCGAGCTCAAGCTCTCCTTTCACCGATTGGACGAGGAGGAGCCCCATCATTGCGCTCAGAGCCTGAGCGAGGACGAGGACGAGGAGGATCGTTGAACGCAGCGGGTGGGCGCGAAGACTTTTGAAGGGAATGGCGCGAAGGGACAGGGGACCTCTGTTCATTGCTCTTCTCCCGCCGGATTCGTGTCGAGCCAGAGCGCAGGTCGCACCCCGTAGATCACGTCGACATTCGCCCCGGACACATGAGCTGCGCCTTTCCGGTCGATGAATTGCGCGGTGAAGTCATAGGTGCCGGGTGAGCGCAGCCACCAGTCGGCGTGCCCGTCCTCGTCGAGGGGCAGAGCATCATCCGCAGCCTTCGCGCTCAGGAGGGCTTTGCCGACGAGTTCATGCTCAAGGGGGTCGGCGATGTAGATCGCGGCCTCGGTTTCGCTCAATGCGAAGACTCGGTCTTTCGTTGCGGGCCCACCCGTGGTGCCGGTTTTTGTTTGCGCGGCGTTTGGCACTTCGACCGTGGGGATGAGGGATCGTTCCAGGTCGGTGAAGGCCGTGTTGAGGAACTCCATGTTCATCCATTGACGCAGATCGGAGTCTTGCCAAGTGATCGGCTCGAAGGGGACGGGGTGGTAGGGGCGAGCCTCAAGGCTGTCGAGGCTGAGAAGAAGGAGGCGTCCGTCGAGCTTGTCGAGGACGATCCAGCGGATCGGCTCCGGGCCGTTGCTGTCCTTACCGTCTTGTTCATAGGAGCCGAAGTCGACAAGGCTCCCTTTGGTGGCAACACGGTAGGGAAGGGCCGGGTTGGCGTTGAGCATCGCGCGCAAGTGTTCTTCAGCCTCCGCGTATCCTCCGAGCGCTGCGAAGGCCTCGTAGGCGCGCTCGTCTTCACCGGATTGTTCGAGGCGGAGAGCCTCCTGGTAGGACACCGCCATTCGGTGCTCGCGCCAGATGAGGAAAGCACCTACGACAATGAGGGCGAGAACGATAGTTGCAGCGAGTGCGCGCCTCGTCTTCCTCATTCGGGGCGCGCTTGCACGCTTCGGGACTCGCACATCATCACCTAGGCGCGAATCTCTTTCTTCGTATCCCGCGCGTTTGTATCCGTGCTGGCCGTTCCAGCTTCGACTGTGTCCACTTGAGCGGCTTCCGCCTGGGGTGCGCCCGTCTTCTTCATCTTCAGCGAATCGACAAGAGCACCGATTCCTGTGGCGGCGATGAGGACCGTCATCACCCGTGTGAAGGGCTGGAAGACCGTGTAGCAGCGCATTGTCTTCATCATGCACATGGGGCAGATGCCACCGGGAATGAAGAAGACGAAGAGGGAGGCGATGACGGCGAGGGCCTGCAGCGCAATCCTCGTGGGCTTGTTCTTGATCGCAGCGGAGGCACCGAAGAGGGCGACAAGGCCGATACCCCCTGCGACGACCGTGTTTTGACACTGGTGGCAGTTCATCCAGGTGCCGTCCTCACGACGGGCACAGGCGGAGAAGACTGTGGCCGCTCCGACGCTGAGGGCGAGACTGAGGAGGGCGGGGGCAAGGGGGACGGCCAGTTTTGTCTTTGACATGAGAGGACTTGCGCTCCTGTGGACGGGTTTCTATTCAGGCTGACCAGATATAGTTAAGTCTCGCCTTACCTAATTGTCAAAATCTCATGGCGCGGTTCCTCGAAAGACTTGGGATCACTCAGGCTGGAATGCGAAGATACTCCTCGGAGGGCCGAGCGCAGCTTTGTCAGGCATTGACGCCGACGAGCACACCCATTCGATTCGTTCACCCGATGAGGACGGGATCGGACCACCGCTCCCCGCCCGCTTCGCTGACACCGACACGAGGAGATCTCAGTGCTCACAACCGCGTTTACACCATCGACCACAGCCATTGCAGGCTCTCTTCCCCTCACCGCTATAGCGGCACTCCTCCCCCTCGCGGTCTTCTTCATCATGCTCGGCGTCTTCAAGATCGCCACCCACTGGTGCGCCATCGGCTCCCTCGCCATTGCGATCGTCATCGCAGCCTTCGGCTTCCACATGCCCCTCGGACTCGCCGCACTCTCAGCGGCGCAGGGCGCTGCTTTCGGCCTCTTCGTCATCTGCTACATCGTCGTTGCCGCGGTATGGCTCTACAACCTTTCCGAGGTCTCCGGGCGCGGCGATGATGTTCGCGCCGTCTTCTCCGCTGTCGGCAAGGGCGATATCCGCATTCAGGCGCTCCTCATCGCGACCGCGTTCTGCGCGCTCATGGAAGGCCTTGCGGGCTTCGGCGCTCCGGTCGCCATCACCTGCGCGATGCTCCTTGCCCTTGGATTGAAACCCCTCAAAGCCGCCCTCGTCACCATGGTTGCGAACTCCCTGCACGTCGCATTCGGCGCAATGGCGATCCCGATGATCACCACCGCCAAACTCGGCGGCTCTGAGGCCACCCTCCTGACCCAGACCGGCTCTCGCATCACCCCGCTCTTCCTCATCTGGCTCCCCTTCGTGCTCCTCGCAATGCTCGACGGCAAGCGCGGCGTCAAGCAGCTCTGGCCCGTTGCCCTCACCGCCGGTATCGGCATGGCAGTCGGCCACTTCGTCACCGCACACTTCATTTCCTACGAGCTCACCGCCGTCGTCGGTGCCCTCCTCGCCTTCGTTCTCATCGCAGGCCTGCTCAGCTTCTGGTCGCCGACCACTCCCGAGGAAGAGCGTTCCGCCGTGGTCACGGAGAAACTCGGAGCTGGACGTATCACCCTAGCTCTTCTCCCCTACTGGTTCGTCGTCATCGTCTTCGCCGTTGCGAAGCTGTGGAAGTTCGGCGTCGATGTTCCTGCAGCACTGAAGACGACTGATCTCAAGATCCCCTGGCCCGGCCTCGACGGAAACCTGCTCACCGCCTCAGGAGAAGTGTCGAAGGAGACGATCCTGTCGATTTCCACGCTCGCTTCGCCCGGCACGATGCTCGTCTTCGCTTCGCTCGTCGTCACCATCGTCTACTCGTTGAGCGACTCGAACGGGCGCTTCCCATTCTCCATCAGCAAGGGCATCGCGACCCTCGGCTCGACCGTTATGGGACTGAAGATGGCGATCCTGACAATCAGCGCCGTCATGGCCCTCGCCTACGCGATGAACTTCTCCGGGCAGACCGTCGCGATCGGCACCGCCCTCGCCGGGACCGGCGCCGCCTTCGCATTCTTCGCCCCGATCCTGGGCTGGATCGGCACAGCGGTCACCGGATCGGCGACCTCCGCGGGCGCCCTGTTCGCGAGCCTGCATTCGACCGTCGCCGCCCAGACGGGGCTGAGCCCGCAACTCCTGCTCGCCGTCAATGAGATCGGTGGCGGTATCGGCAAGATTATCAGCCCGCAGAACCTCGCGATCGCGGCGACGGCCGTCAAGGAGGAGGGTCTTGAGCCCGAGCTGCTCCGCAAGGCGGCCCCCTACTCGGTGGGCTTGCTCCTGCTGCTGTCCATCATCACGGTTCTGGCGTCCATGGGGATCCTCGGTTTCCTCATCGCTGGATGAGTGGAAGTGCCGACGGGTCGGGCGTACTGCTTGGTCGAGGCCGCTGCTAGATCACGGTCGCTGTCTGGTTGGTGGCGCTTGAACGGGCGCGCTACCTGGTCAGGGTCCCCTGCTCAGCCACGCTGCCTGGTCAAGATCCCTTGCTCGGCCACGCTGCCTGGTCAAGATCCCTTGCTCGGCCGCACTGCCTGGTCGAGGCCACTGCCTGGTTGGGGCGGCTTGATTGGGCAGCCTGATTCGCGGTTTTACCTCAAAGGCACACGCGAATCACATCACCACGGGAGGGGTGTCGAGCGCTGGCTTGGCACCCCTCCCGTCCTCATGTATTCGCGCCACGTGCGCTCGTACCGGGTGCCGCCTCAATTCGCACGGCCCAACCCCCAATTCCAGGTTTCCCGACACAAACACGCCCCATACGACAGGAACAGGACGGAAAACCTGGAACCCAAGGCACACCCCCGCCACTCCCTCCACTCACACAAGACCACCAGGACACACCCTCTCAGCCCGCGTCTACACCCCAACGCCCGCACACCCCACACCTACAAAAGCGGAGCCCCCGCCCTCGTTCGAAGGCAGGGGCACCGGCGTTTCAGAGCGAAGACTCAGGCGTCTTCGGTGAGGACCGCTGCGCGGCCAGCCTCGAGGCGGGCCACCGGCACGCGGAACGGCGAGCAGGACACGTAGTCCACACCGACCTCGTGGAAGAAGTGAATCGACGCAGGATCACCGCCGTGCTCACCACACACCCCGAGCTTGATCCCCGGCTTAGTCGAACGAGCACGGGTGACACCCTCATGAACAAGAGTGCCGACGCCGTGAACGTCAATCGACTCGAAGGGCGAGACGCCGAAGATTCCAGCCTCAAGGTACTGCGGGAAGAACACGCCCTCGACGTCGTCACGCGAGAAGCCCCAGACCGTCTGCGTCAGGTCGTTCGTCCCGAAGGAGAAGAAGTCAGCTTCCTCAGCGAGGTCCTCAGCGGTCATGGCCGCGCGGGGCAGTTCGATCATCGCGCCGATCGTCACACCCGACAGGTTGACGCCGCGCGCCTCCTGCACTTCAGCGATGATCGCTTCGCCCTCTTCACGGATGAGCTGGAGCTCGCGGACCGAGCCGACGAGGGGAACCATGATCTCCGGCTTCGGGTCAAGGCCCTTCGCGACGAGGTCGGCGGCGGCCTCGCACAGGGCACGCATCTGCAGGGCGAAGAGGCCGGGCAGGTAGATGCCGAGACGGACACCGCGCAGGCCGAGCATCGGGTTCTGCTCGTGGAAGCGACGAACCTCCATGAGCATGCGTTCATCGGCCGGATCCACCTCGCCGGTGGCCTTGGCGACTGCGACCTTGATTTCGAGCTCGGACAGGGCGGGCATGAACTCGTGGAGCGGCGGGTCAATGAGGCGGACCGTCATGGACTTGCCATCCATGACCTCGAGCATTTCGAGGAAGTCCTGCCTTTGCAGCTTCTCAAGTTCAGCGAAAGCAGCCTTGCGCTCATCCGAGCCGGGAGCGGAGAGGATCGCGCGCTCAACGAGGGGACGACGCGAACCGAGGAACATGTGCTCAGTACGGCACAGGCCGATTCCTTCGGCACCGAATTCGATGGAGCGGCGTGAATCAGCCGGGGTGTCGGCGTTCGCGCGGACACGCAGGCGACGGACCTTGTCGGCGTGGGTGAGGATAAAGTCAACGGCCTTGACGAGCTCTCGGGTTCCTTCGTCGGCGCCCGCCGCAGCGAGGCCCGCCTCAAGACCCTCCGCCAGGTAGGTGGTGACAGGAGAATCAGTCACAGGAACATCACCGGAGAAGATCTCACCAGTCTGGCCGTCAATGGCGATCGTGTCATCGGAGGTGAAGACACGCCCATCGATCGTGACGGTGCGGGCTTCAGCGTTGATCTCGAGCGCTTCGGCACCACACACGCAAGTCTTACCCATGCCTCGGGCGACAACGGCGGCGTGAGAGGTCTTACCACCACGGGCAGTGAGGACGCCCTCGGCGACAACCATGCCGGGCAGGTCATCAGGGTTCGTTTCACGGCGAACGAGGACGCACTTGACACCCTTGGCGGAGAAAGCCTCGGCCTGCGCGTTGTCGAAGGCGATCTTGCCGACGGCGGCACCCGGGGAGGCGGCCATGCCTCGGGCGACGAATTCCTTGGAGGCCTTCTGGTCGAACTGGGGGAACATGAGCTGCGTGAGCTGGTCGCCGGTGACGCGAGCCAGGGCCTCGTCACGGGTGATGAGCTTTTCTTCGACGAGCTGGATGGCGATACGGAAAGCAGCGGCTGCGGTGCGCTTGCCGACGCGGGTCTGGAGCATCCAGAGTTTGCCGCGTTCGATCGTGAACTCAATGTCGCACATATCGCGGTAGTGCGTCTCGAGCTTACGCATGATGCCGCGAAGCTTGTCGTAGGAGGCCTTGTCGATGTCCTCGAGGTCAGCCAGGGAGAGGGTGTTGCGGATACCTGCGACGACGTCCTCGCCCTGCGCGTTCTCCAGGTAGTCGCCGTACACGCCGGAGTGGCCCGAGGAGGGGTCGCGGGTGAAGCAGACACCCGTTCCCGAGCCCTCGCCCATGTTGCCGAAGACCATTGTGCAGATGTTGACGGCGGTGCCGAGGTCGTGGGGGATGCGCTCGCGGCGGCGGTAGATGCGGGCGCGCTCGGTGTTCCAGGAGCGGAAGACGGCCTCAATGCCCATGTCCATCTGGGTGCGCGGATCCTGGGGGAAGTCCTCGCCGGTCTGTTCCTTGACGATGCCCTTGAAGGTGTCGACGAGGCCCTTGAGGTCCTCGGCGGTCAGCTCGGTGTCGCCCGCAACGCCGCGCTCGGCCTTGAGGTTGTCGAGGGCGTCGGAGAACAGGTCGCCGTCGATGTCGAGGACGGTCTTACCGAACATCTGGATGAGGCGGCGGTAGGAGTCCCACGCGAAGCGCTCGTTACCGCTAACGGCTGCGAGGCCGAGGACCGACTCATCGTTGAGGCCGATGTTCAGGACGGTTTCCATCATGCCGGGCATGGAGAACTTTGCGCCGCTTCGCACGGAGACCAGGAGCGGGTCGGCGGGGTCGCCGAGGTGGCGGCCCATCTGATCCTCGACGCCGCGCAGAGCGCGGGTGACCTCGGTGGCAAGCGACTCGGGAACGGCCGACTCCTTGAGGTATGCGCGGCACGCCTCGGTGGTGATCGTGAAGCCTGGGGGAACAGGAAGGCCGAGCTTCGTCATCTCGGCGAGGTTCGCTCCCTTGCCTCCGAGCAGGTCCTTCATGGACTTGTCGCCCTCGGAGAAGTCGTACACATACTTGACCATCGTGGTCCTCAACTTCCATGTTTGCGATGATTGGCCCGACGCCGGGCCGCTACCACAGGCAAGGATACACGCCTCAAGGGACTAAGGTCACTTCAAGGCACACCCTCTTATGATTGTCCTGACATGAACGAGGCCGTGGTTGCTTGTCGGGTATCGTACCCTCGCGCGGGAGCGGCCGTCAGGCGGGTTGGTCAGCGGTATCGGCGAGGCTGTCACGCAGGCACCGGCAGACCGCGCCACTCACGTCCAGCCAGATACGGAGCTCCCGTGTGATCACCGTGATGTTGTAGGCGGCCAAGCTACCGCTGACCTCCCCTACGTCAATTGACTCGACATCCGTAACGTTAAGACCGAAACACAGTGACCTTACGCGTCGCACTGGAAACGACCCTCCACGAGCCAATGTACGGCCTGGGCAGACCAGAACGCTCCAGGTAAATCACGCGACTCGTCGAGCGGCCGTCGGTCGTGAAATCGATACACGCTCACTCTCGCCAGGCCGGTGGCAGCAAGCATCAGCGCGCGCAACCTCCAGCAGGTCTTAACAGCCACCCTAGTACATACGCGTGTGGGGTGGGCCAAGCGGTCCACCCCACACGCGTTTGAGTAGCAGATCAGCGCACGCGGAACTCAATCGTGGTGCCCTCACCGACGTCGATGAGGTCACCGTCGTTCAGGGCAATCGTCACCATGGGGGTGACATCCTGGAAAGAGCCGTCTGCGTGACGCAGGACGGTGCCATTGGCGCTGCCCAGGTCCATGAGCGCCCACGAACCCGGCGTCGTCATCATGACGGCGCAGTGGGAACGCGAAATCTCGGTGGCCGGGCTGGGCACGCGCAGCACGGTCGCCACGGGGCGGCCGGTCAGGGCGCGGGCGTCGGGGTCGCGGCCGATGACGACGTCACGCGAGACCTCAACGGGCACGGTGCCGCCGTGGATCAGGAAGGCGACGGGCGCGGCGGGGCCGGAGTTGACGGGGGCGAGGCGCAGAATCGTGGCCTCGGTGTCGGTCTCGGCACCCAGGTCGGCCAGGCCGGCGGCGCTCATGGCCTCGGGTGCGGCGGGCGGTTCGGGTGCCGTCTCCGGCTCGGGTGCCGTCTCCGGCTCGGGGGCAGGCGCGGGTTCCGGCTCAGGGGCGGACTCACGCTCCGCTTCCGGCTCAGGAGCAGGCTCGAACTCGGGGGCAGACTCACGCTCCGCTTCCGATTCAGGAGCAAGTTCGGTGTTTTCCTCCGACTCGAACTCAGACGAGGCCTGGGCGGGTTCCACGAAGGCGGCACCACGGTCGATGGTAGCGGTGCGGTCGAGGGACTCAGCCGTATGGATCGGTGGCTCGACGGCGTCGGCGACGACGTAGAGCTCGCTCGAGGTCTGTTCGAGGTCCTCGGAGGGCACCTCGTCCTGCGCATCATCCGTGGCGTCCTTGGGCGCGTACGGATCGGGGGCGGTGCGGGAGGCACCGGGCAGCGAGACGGGTCCGTTGCTGGTGGCCGCGAGGAACTGGGCTTCGACGGCAGCCAGGTCAACCGCAGGCGCGTGCGTGATCGTAGGTTCGGGCAACTCTTCGCGGGCGTCGCGACGGGCGCGACGCTCGTGATCCGGGATATCCGGGTTGATGAGGAAGCCCATCGTATCAACGGGCATCGATGCGAGGGCCTCAACCTCGTCGAGCGCGCGACCGATGCGGATCTCGCCGGCCTCGACGCGGTCTGCGGCGGGCACCATCCACGTGATCTCGTCACCGTCAATGATGGTGGCCTCGAACGTCTGCCACTCGCCCGGGTTGAAGGGCCAGGCCCAGATCGGGTCGTTCCACACCTGCTCGGTGATCTGGCCGGCGGCGCGCATGCGCAGCTGAATATTGCCGAGGACTGTCAAGTAGGGTTGTTCGCCCGCGCAGTCGAGGAGCAGAACATCGCCCTGCTCTGCCTGCACGTGGGAGAGCCATGCCTGGGTGTCAGCGCGCCCCCACACGACGTCGGCCGCGGAATCCGCGAAATCGAGCGGCACCAACGCCGCGCCGAGGGGTCCGGTGACGAGCATCGCGCCCTGTCCGCGACACAAGAAGCGTCCAATCTGAAGCATCAGTCACTGCCTTCTCTACGAGGAACCCGGCGCGCTGTCTGAATCGACGCCGGACGTACTGGTTGAATCATTCGATTCATGACATTCGTTGCCAATGTTACTCGTGATTGGGTTCCTGCGTAGACTACAACCGCAGTTGAGTTGTCACGAGTGCCGGCTTCGAGGCTGGCTTTCACGAGGACATCGGCGGTTCCCTGCGGACCGTTGCCAGCTGCGACGATCGCGTGGATCTGGGAGTCTTGCAAGACCCCGTGCACGCCATCTGTACAGATGACGGCGCGATCGCCCTCTTCGAGGGGCATGATCGTATAATCCGCCTTGACGCTGCCGGATTGTCCGGCTCCCAGGGCCTTGGTGACGACGTTGGCCGGGGGAATCACCTGCGGCGCGCCGGAGGTGGCGGCCAGGTCGCGGGCTTCCTGCAAGGCGGAGTGGTCGTGGGTGAGCTGACGGATCCCGCCGGGGCCCACGACGTAGGCGCGCGAGTCGCCGACGTTGAAGGAGAGCCAGTAGGGGCCCTCGGGGGTCCACAGGACCATGAGGCCAGACAGGGTGGTGCCGGGCGCGCCCATCGGGTTATCGACGGGCGCCAGGCCGGCGACGGCGGTGGCCGCCGCGTCGATGGCGACGGAGAGGTCGACCAGGTCGACGGGGCGGTTTCCGAGGCGCTCGGGGCTCAGGAACTGCCGCAGAGTGATGACTGCCTTCGACGAGGCCTGGGCGCCGCCGAGGTGGCCACCCATTCCATCGGCGACCGCGAAGACGGGCGAAACCGCCAGCCAGGAGTCTTCATTTTCGGAGCGGACGGGACCGATGTCAGTCGACGCGCCCCACGATAGTGGGGCGCGCTCAGCATGTTCACCCTGAGCCATCTACCTTCGTCTTTCTCGCTGCGTTGGGCGCGTGGGATAACGCGTAACACCGTTATTCTACACGCGAGGCAGAAATGGTTACGCGCTATCGAACGGGATCAGACCAGGCGAGCTGAGCGCGGAAGGTGCCCGCCTCGCGCGAGACGACGATCGCTCGACCGGGCAGTGCGCGGACCGGCCTGACACGCCCGATAACCTGACCTTCGTCCGGGTTACCGGACAACATGATGCCTGTCGACCCGAGGTCAATGAGGGAACGCAGGACGCGCTCGTACAGGGCCCCAGAGGCGCCACCCATCCGCCTCGCGATAACCAGGTGGAGACCAACATCACCCGCCTGGGCCAGCAGCGGCTGTAGCGCCGCGAGCGGATTACCCTCGGAGGTCACGACGAGGTCGTAGTCGTCGACGAGGACCCAGAACTCTGGTCCCTTCCACCAGCTTCTATTCGCGAGCTGTTCGGGGGTCACGTCGTCGCCGGGTAGACGTTCCTTCAGGAACGCCGCGAACTCAGCCATATCTCTTGCGACAGACTCGTTCGTCGTCAGGTAGGCGGCCAGGTACTCCTTCGGAATGGCGCCGAGGGAGGAGCGGCGCCGGTCGACGACGATGATTTGCGCTTCCTGGGGCGTATTCCTGGCCACGATTTCGCGTGCAAGGGAGCGCAGGAACGTTGTCTTGCCGGACTTGGAGTCGCCGAAGAGGTAGAGGTGGTGCTCGGAGTTCGGGTCGAAGCGGAACGCCCCGAGTCGCGATTCTTCGACACCGAGAATGAGCGCGGGGGCTCGGCCCTGCACCGGGGCGAGCGCGCCAGGCAGCTGCGCGATCTCCTCGGCAGTGACCTTGGTCGGCAGGAGGCGAAGCTTGGGGCCGGGGCCGGCGGGCAGCGCCGCGCGGATCTGCTCAATCGTGGTGACCACGCCTTCGCTGACGGTCGCCGGGTCCGCCTCGCCGTCCGCGCGGGGCAAGGCGACGAGGACGTGGTGCTTGGACGCGCACACTCCTCGGCCAGGCCGAGCGTCCGGGATCTGCTTCTGCACATTGCGGTCCAGCGCGGAGTCGCGGAAGTCGCCGATCTTGAGTTCGAGCTTCGAACCGAGCATGTCAACGATCTGCATGCGGAAGTCACTCCAGCGAGGCGTTGCGGCCACGAGGTGCACACCGAATGTCAGGGCGGTGTTGAGCATGCGACCGATCCGCATGTCGAGGTCGTCGAAGTCGGCCTTGAGGGAGGCCCAGTTGTCGACAACGAGGAACACGTCGCCGTATCCGTCGTCGTAGAGCCCCTGGGCGCGACCGCGCCGGTAGGTCTCGATCGAGTCGATCTTGTGCTGCTGGAAATAGCGCGCGCGATCCTCGATAATGCCTTGGACCTCGGCGAGGATTCGGGTGAGGACTTCACCGGTGTCGCGCGTGGCGATACCGGCGACGTGGGGGGCGTCTGCGAAGGACGCGAAGGTTCCACCGCCCAGGTCGATGATGTAGAACTGGACTTCCTGCGGCGTGTAGATGAGCGAGAGCGACATGACGAGGGAGCGCAGCGCCATCGATTTGCCGGTCAGCGGGCCGCCTACGACCGCGAAGTTACCGCCCGCGCCCGACAGGTCGAAGGTGAGCAGGTCGCGGCGCTGCTCAAGCGGGATGTCCCTGATGCCCAGCGGGAAGACGAGGGAACCGCGCTGGCGCCACTCCATCGACACGAAGCCGATGCCGTCGACGGGTGCGAGGTCGGGCATCATCTGGTCGAAGGTGTCGGGCACGTCCAGCGGGGGCAGCCACACCTGGTGGGCGGGTACGCCCTTACCGGTCATCTTCGCCACCGCGATGTCGAGCTCGCTCATGTCTGCCCACTTGGCGTCCCCGGGCAGGCTCATGACTTCTTCGGACGAGGCCGGGGCTGCGATGGGCTCTTCGCGTGTCAGGACGGGGGCCAGGGTGAAGGGCAGGACCTTGATCGAGCGGTCCGGCGTTCCAGCCGTGGACAGCTGGGTAGAGCCGACGGTTCGCTGCGGCGGCGGGGCCGCGACGTACGAGGCACGGAAGCGGATGAGTTCGTCCGTGCCGGGCATGAGGAAGCCGGAGCCGGGCAGCGAGGGGAGCTCGTATGCGTCCGGCACGCCCAGAACCTCGCGGGACTCGCTGGCTGAGAAGGTCTTGAGGCCCACGCGGTAGGACAGGTGAGACTCAAGGCCGCGCATCCTCGAGGTTTCGAGCCTTTGCGAGGCGAGGAGCAGGTGGATCGAGAGCGAACGGCCCAGGCGGCCGATCGCGACGAACAGCTCGGCGAACTCCGGCTTGGCGGTGAGCAGCTCGGAGAACTCGTCGAGGATCAGGAAGAGGGCGGGCATCGGGGGGAAGGAATGCTTGCCCGCGATACGGTCCTCCTCATACTGGGTGACGTTGGCGTAGTTACCCGCCTCGCGCAGGACTTCCTGGCGGCGCACCATCTCGCCCTTGAGCGCGTCTTGCATGCGGTCCACCAGGGACAGCTCGGACTCGAGGTTGGAGATCATGGCGGACACGTGCGGCATCTCGGACATGCCCGCGAAGGTCGCGCCACCCTTGAAGTCAACGAGGACGAAGTTGAGCTGCTCGGGCGAGTGGGTCAGGGCCAAAGCCAAGACGAGGGTACGAAGGACCTCCGACTTACCCGAACCGGTTGCGCCGATCAGGAGGCCGTGGGGGCCCATGCCCTGCTGGGCGGACTCTTTGATGTCGAGCAGGACGGGGACGCCTTCGGGGGTGACACCGAAGGGGACGCGCAGGCGGTTCCTGCCCTCGCGACGCACCCAGGCCCGCTCGGGATCGTAGTCTCGGATGTCGCCCAATTGCAGGAGCTCCATGAGGTCCACGGAGCGCTTGACGTCCGAGCGCCCGACGGGCGTCTCGCTCTCTTTCTTCTCGGTGCCCATGGCGAAGGGAGTCAGTCGCCGGGCGATGGCCTCGGCCTGAGCGCGCCCCACCCGCTCCCATTCGCCGACGATCGCCTGGTGACTGAAAAGGTTGACCTCGAGCACGCCGCGCGTCTGTCCTTTCGCCACGGGGTGGACGAGGAGGCGCACCGTCGACGGGCTCGTCAGCGCCCCCCACTTCTCGTGCAGGTTCACGACAGTCACGCCGGCAGCGCCGTCGCGAGAACCGATCTGGGTTGAGGCGGGCAGCTCAGCGCCGTCGCACACGACGAGGACGTGCGGCCAGGGCGTCAGATCACCACGTGGGGTAAAGCCCGGCCGATCCGTCACGTCGGAGCCGAGGAGGTCCAGCAGATCGATGTCCTCAGTGACCACCATGCGGGCGGGGCCCACGGCGTCCGACTCGACGGTCGAACCGGCGTGAGGGAGCCACTTGACCCACTCCCACTCCGTGAGACGATCCGGCGAGCACAGCACCGCGATACGCAAGTACGAGGGGCTGACGAAGGTCGCCAGGTGCGTCATGATCAGCCGCGCGACGCCGATCGTGTCCTCGCGGCGGCCCGCCAGCTCGACATGCGAATAATCCTCCAGGGGAACACCGAAGGCGACGCTGTCCAGGTTGCGGTGAGTCTCAACAAAGCGCGTCATCGCAGACAGGCACACAATGTCCGGGTTCGCCATGGGCGGCAAGTCGGGAGCCAGCAGCTCCATCGCCAAGCTCTGCTCAGACACGCCAACTCGCGCATTGAGCATTTCGACGCCCGGCTCACGCTCCCACACGCGCTCACCCTGTTCCGCCACCGCAACCAAGGCCTCGGGCGCGGGAAGAGCCCAGTTCACGAAAGCCCGCTGGCGGTCAGCGACGTTACGGACCGTCTGCCTCGTTTCCGACAGGTACGCCAGGTACTCACCGCGCAGCGTGCGAACCTTCTGACGATGCTGGGAGACCTGCCGATAGACGTTGAACGCGACCATGGCGACCATGGCGAACACCATGCCGCCCGCCATCATCAGCATCATCGAGTTGCGACCCTGACCTGCACCCCCGCTGGCCTGGGAGATCGCCATGAACACCATGACGCCCATCGAGCCCATCATCGGGACCACCATCGCAAGCACGTTACCGATGCCCGCGGCCTCAGCCTGGTTCGGCGGAGCCTGGATGGGAATCTTCCCTTCGGGCATCTCCGGTACGCCCTCCAAGCGATCCTCAGAGTCAGCCATCGTTCCTCCCTTGTCACCGCACCCGGGTAGCAGTAGTCCCCGCTATCCTAACGTGGACCACAGTCGAACTTTTGCCAAGCCCGCGTCTGATGACACAATACTGTCTGAGAGTGTCATCCGTGTCGGAGACGAAAGGAGGCTCGCGTGGGACAAACACAGGCATCGATTACCGTCGTTGGCAGCTCCCACCGGGAGGACTACGTCATCCCCGTCGGAATGACGATCGCGGGCCTGCTCGCACTCATCGAAGTTGATCTGACCAAGCTGTCAGCTCGCCTCACACTCGGAGGCGGACGCCCCGTCGAGCTCGGTGCTGTCATCGGACGAGACATTCCCTCCGGTTCGGTCATCACCATCGTCGGCACGCAGGAATCGGCCCAAGCCGTTGCCGACGACCAACGTTCCAGAAACAACCGGCGCTTCCGGCCGGCGCTCACAGCCACGGCCTTCGTATTCGTTGCCTCCGTCGTGTCTCTCCTCGGCGTCGTCCTGCCCGTACTCGCCCTGTATCGCGACGGCTACGACATGCTCCCCTCGCTCGCGACTGACACGTGGGGACGTCTGGGCCTGGGGATCGTGTGCGCACTCATCTGGTCGTGCCCGCTCCTGGCCCCGAGCAACGCAGCGCGCGGCTTCGTCCTCGTCACCTGTTGCACCGCCGCCGGGGTGAGCGTCGGCGTCGCAGCCACTCCCCTACCCGGCTCACCTACCCTGCTGCCCGTCATCGTCACCTGGTCCTGCCTGATCGTCGCCAGCCTCGTTCTTTTCGCCAGGCCCACGCCGAGCGCGCGCGTCAACGTCCAGTGTTTCGCACTGATTGCCGTGACCGTCACGGTCGCGTCCCTCAGCGCACTGAGCAGCATCCGCTTCGCTCCGTTGATCTTCACCGCGTCGATTTTCTTCGTCTCACTGTCTCCTCACCTGGCCCTCCAGGTCCCCGACCACCAGGTGCTCGACCTGCCGCTGGTCATGAAGCGCCTCCCCTCCATTCGCCTCACCGTCCTGCAGCCACCATCGCGAATCACGCCGCTGCGCGTCAACAAGACGCTGGCGGAAGCGTACGACCGCTCCCGCACGATCCTGTGGAACGCGACCATCGTTGCGCTCATCTCCGGCCTGTTGACCGCCTACCAGATGCCGGTCGGCGAGGAGACACCCTACGCCGGCTACGCCACGCTCGCGCTGTGCCTCCTCGCGATCCTCGCCCTGGTCACCAACGCGCGTTCGAAGCGCGACCGGCTGACGCATTACGGGCCTCGTCTCGCGGCGCTCGCGATCTGGGTGATGCTTTTCTTCGCGCCCGGTTGGGACCGCTACCTCCTGCGTTCCACGGGCGAGTCGTCGGCACCGACGCTGACGTTCGCGCAGCACGTCATCCTGCCTCTCTCCCTGTGCCTGCTGGCTGTGATCGTGCCCGTCGTGGCGCTCATCCGCTCGGGCCGCGAGCCCTCCGCCCTGGTCGGCAGAATCATCGACATCATCCAGGGGCTTTCACTCACGTTGCTCCTACCAGCCGCGACCTACGGGTCAGGACTTTTCGATCTCGTTTGGCGGAAGGTACTATGACAGCCACATCACCCGACCTCGTTGCCGTCCCCGCATCCCCCGGCAAGCGCGTTGCTGCGCTCCTCATCGATATCGTCGGCGCTGCGCTGTTCGGTGCCGTCGCCTCGGCCCTGTCACACGGCAACGTTGCCGTCATCGTGACGACCATCGTCGAATACGTTGCCCTCCAGGCCATCCTGATCGCACTGCATGGTCGTTCGGTGGGCGCCTTCCTGGCGCGTTGCGCGCTGGTGCGCGCTGGTTCGTCGCAATTGTCCCCCTCGCTGATGGTGTCCGCGGGGTATGTCTTCCTGACGGCTCTGTCCTCGCTGATCCCGCCCCTGCCCGTCGTCTTCGTTCTTCTGGGAGGCCAACGCGGGTCGTGGATGGCGAAACTGTTCTCACTTCAGTGCGTGACCTTCGTACCGGAGGACACAATCGACGAGGCCGTGGCGGCGCCCAGCCCCTACGGCAAGGCGGGTGCAGGCATCGCCGAGGGCCATACGAGTTTCTCCTCCGTGACCGACATTCCCTCGGCACCGATCAGCCACTCCAGCGAGTCACCGGCAAGCGCCCAGCCCAGCGTTAAACTGCCCAAGCCCAGCGTTGAAATGCCCAAGCCCAGCGCCCCGGCGAGCTCACGCGCGTGGCCTGCCCCGGCCCCGGCCTCGTCAGTGCCGTACGTGCCCGGCCCGCAGATTCCCGCCCCCGTCCAGGAGGTGCCTGCCGCGGCGCCCGTCCAGGAGGAGGCGATGCCCAAGGCACCGACGCCTGCGTGGGCTCGCGAGACACACACCCCGAAGGCTCCCATCGGGGCACCGATTCCCACACCGAGGCCGGTTCAGGAGACGCAGGCCCCGAAGGCTCCCGTTGCACCCCCGGCACCGACCGCGCGCTTCTCCGCACCCACGCCGCAACCCCTCGCTCGAGAGGCGAGCGCCGAGGCGCCCACCGCCGAGGTCGAAGCCCCTCGCCCGCCGGAGCCCGCTGTCCCCGCGCCCGCTCTCCCCACGACCGCACCGAAACCTGCTGCCACAGCGACCAACAGCACCACGGCCTCGGCGCCGGCGAGCGCGTCCTACGCCGCACTCCTGCTCGACACGGGCCAGTCAATCCCCGTCAACCGCACGATCGTGCTCGGCCGCGCGCCCTCGCCGCAGCGCGCCACGGACTCCCCGATCCCCGTGGAGGATCAGACGCGCTCGCTTTCGCGAACGCACGTGCGTATCGCCCCCTCCGAGGGCGGCATTACGATCGAAGACCTTAACTCGGCGAACGGGACGCGCGCCCGTTCCCCCAACGGGCAGACCCACACCCTGGTTCCCGGCCAGCCCATCGAGCTTCCCATGAACAGTCAGCTGCTGTTGGGTGAACGCCTCATTTCCGTTGTGGACCTGCGCCAGCGGCGCTAGCGTGAGACTGTGAAAGCCTCTTCTGTCATTTCCTGTCATCTGGTAGGCTCGGACCATCACGATCATGCCTGTCAATGAGGAGTTGTCATGGGTGCCGAGAATGTTCCTGCGAACATGGAGGCTACGTACGAAAAGTGGAATAGCTGGGTCACCCTTCTGACCGGTGACGACGGTTTAGCGGATAGGTTCGACAGCGCTGCAGGCAAACTGGAGCAAAATATCGGGTTGCAGAACGAGGGCAAGTGGGGCGTTGAGAGCGGGCCCGCTGCTTTCAGCACGGCGTACGCCCGATACCTGACTCAGGAGGCCTCCGCGCTCAGGGGTATGGCGACAAACGCGCGCAACTTCGCTGCAGCCGTCAACTCTGCGATCAAGGCGCTCGAGAGTGGTGACGAAACGGCTGAGGAGAATCTCATGAAGACGGTTAAGGAGGAGAAAATCCAGTCCGTGTACATCTCCCCCGAGCGTCTCGCAGTATTCGACAACTATGACCCGGAACGCAGTGCCTTCTACGTTCAACTGAACAAGTACCACTACTAAGTTGGCTCAGATGAACGCTCTGCCTCGGCACTCAGGAAGGACTGCAATGGCAGCGACGTTGAAGGCCCGCGTGGCCCGGTGGGTGGCGTGTGTGGTTGCGGTTGGCGCGTGTGTGGCGGG
>ERZ772956.283-NODE-283-length-41149-cov-5.078284_pt1 | contig 41149 bp, 37 predicted proteins | sample MGYA00580683_ERZ772956 | MGnify/ENA primary metagenome ERZ772956 (study PRJEB29015, sample SAMEA2738077) | human oral metagenome | biome: human oral; feature: human-associated habitat; material: saliva | place: China | collected 2212 ... | reverse complement strand
GTCTAGCAAAGTGAGGAAATCCTATGGGTTCCGTTATTAAGAAGCGCCGCAAGCGTATGTCCAAGAAGAAGCACCGTAAACTGCTTCGCAAGACTCGCCACCAGCGCCGCAATAAGAAGTAATTAAGGCTTCTGCGCCCCGCATCCAGCAGGTTAAACCGCAAGGATGCGGGGTGTTTTGCCTCTGGCGTACCAGTGCATGAACCTAGATGTGGCGCTGTGACCTGTATATATTCCCGACCGAGCATATGCAGGAACAAGAACACATGGTACGAGGGAATATAACTACCAGACATATATCGCGTGCAGACTTGGGGACATAAGCCAGTGCGGCAGAACCTCAAGAAGCTGCACGGGTATACACTGGGAACTATGCCTGAACCTGTCATTGAACTTTTGACCCGTCCCGGGTGCCATCTCTGCGAGGATGCGCGCCTAACCGTGAGCGAAATCTGCGCCGAGTACGGGCTGGACTATACCGAGCTCGATATTACCCATAACCCAGATCTGCTCAAACGCCACGAGACCGAAATTCCGGTGCTGCGCATCGACGGCGAAGCGAAGGATTTTTGGCGTATTAACCCCAAACGCATGCGCAAGATTCTCGACAAGAAACTTGCCCGCTAACCGGACACTTCGCAATATATTTTGGGGTAGCGCCGAAAGTCTGAGAAACTGAGAGAATGACTACTCAGCCCACGGTTACGGTTCATCTGATGCGCCACGGCGAAGTTCACAACCCCGAACGCATTGTCTACGGTCGCCTGCCGCACTACGCTCTCTCCGAGAAGGGGCAGCAGATGGTGCGCATGAGCGCCCAGGAATTTGCTCAGCGCGCGCAGGACGGTGCCAAGATTGTGCATCTGGTATGCTCACCCCTGCTGCGCACCCGCGAATCTGCCGCGCCAATCACTGAGTTGCTGGGTCTGGAGGCACATGCGGATCAGCGGGTTATCGAAGCCGATAACTATTTTGAGGGCGAGCATGTCACCAGGCAGGGCCTTCTGCGCAACCGTAAATACTGGGGCAAACTCTACAACCCTCTGCGCCCATCCTGGGGGGAACCGTACCTTGACCAGGTAAAACGCATGGCATCCGCTATTCAGGATGCGGCACGCACTGCCTACGACAAAGGCGGCGAAGGCGCACAAGCGATTATTGTCTCGCACCAGCTGCCCATCTGGGTCACCCGCCTGGGGTTAGAAGGTCGCTTGCTGCAGCACGACCCGCGCACACGCCAGTGCAACCTTGCCTCGATCACCTCCCTCGACTTTAAGAGCACGGATTTTGACCATGAAATGCCGCAGGTGAGCGGATACTCCGAACCCGCCTCGCCCCTGTACGGCGGCGTGATTCAGCTTCCCGGAAGCTAGTCTCCTATAGTTTAAGAACGCAGGCCTTCGCACACACCGATGCCGCCACCAGCTGGCACGGAAGGAAAGCATGAACCCTATGCCAAAACCCACGACGCCAAATACCCCACTTACTCGCCGCGCGCTTCTGCATACGGGTGTGGGTATTTGCGCCACCGCCGCAGGTGCTGTGCTCCTCTCGGCGTGCTCATCCAGCGATGATTCCCTAGCGAAACAGGCAAATTCGGGTGATAACAAAGGCTATATCGCGGGCGATGGTTCCGTCACCGAATACCAGGAAGCCGAACGCGGTGACCCTGTCGCCTTCACCGGCGAACTCTTCGACGGAAAAACCGTAACCGCCGAATCCCTGCGCGGTAAACCGGTACTGCTGAACTTCTGGTATGCCGGATGCGCCCCCTGCCGTGCCGAAGCGCCCGACTTGCAGAAACTCTCCGAAGAATTCAAAGATAAAATCGCTTTTTACGGCGTGAATGTGCGCGACGAGAAGAACACCGCGGAAGCCTTCGAGCGCAGCTTCAACGTCACCTACCCTTCCTTCAAAGACGTTACGGGCAAGGTTCTTCTCTCGCTCAGCAAATACGTACCCGCGCAGGCGGTGCCCACCACCGTGATCCTGGACGAGAAGGGGCGCGTGGCATCCCGCGTGTTGGGGCAGGCTAACCCGTCCATCTTGAAAACCCTCGTCGAGACCGTGACGAAGGGTGCCTAGCGTGCCGCACACGCCCGTTCAGCCGCTCATCGCTATTGCCGGGGCAGGGGTGTTTCCCGTGGCGAGCATCAGCTCAACCGTGCTAGACGGCTCGCTGTGGCTATCGATACCGCTTGCCGCGCTCGCGGGGCTTATTTCTTTTGCTTCCCCATGCGTGCTGCCCCTGGTTCCGGGGTATTTAGGATATGTTGCGGGGCTGACCGGGGCGAATATACCGGCAACGGGTGCATCACAAGCTGATGGGCATACGGCGGAGCCCGTGGATGCGAAAACTTTCGCCCTCGTGAACCCGGCGGCCGCGCGGCACGTAGCGCCAACGGCACCTCAAACACAGGATGTAGTAGACAATCACAGCGCTTCTGCGCCCATAACAATAGAGAGTCAGGCGCCGAATGAGTATGCTGTAACTCGCCGCAAAGCCACCTGGCGGTTACTCGCCGGAGTCGCCCTGTTTATTGCGGGATTCTCCGTTATTTTCGTGCTTCTCTCGGTTGTCCTCGCCCAGCTCGGCGCCGCACCCTGGCTCAAGGGGCAGTCCTGGGTCACGATGATTCTGGGCGCGCTGGTCGTACTCATGGGAGTCATATTTCTGGGCGGGCTCTCGATCTTTCAGACCGATAAGCGCCTGCATCGCCGCCCGGTCACCGGGCTGTGGGGTGCACCGATTCTGGGCATAACCTTCGGGTTGGGGTGGGCACCCTGCATCGGGCCGACTTTCGCGGCCGTGCAGACCCTCGTATATACGGGCGGTTCCGGCACCGGCAAGGCAGTCGTTCTGACTCTCGCATACTGTCTGGGTCTGGGCGTTCCCTTTCTGCTCGTGGCATGGGGCATGGGCAGGGGAGTGAGCACCCTGGCGTGGGCGCGAAAACACCGCCTAGGTATACAGCGGGTGGGCGGTGCCGTACTCATCCTGATCGGGGTACTGCTCATGACGGGGCTGTGGACCGAGCTGATGTCATGGATACAAGCGGCATTACCCGCCTACGAACTACCGATCTAAGAAAGGAGGGCTGTCATGGTTTCCGAACACAGCGACGATGAAAACACTTCAACAGAGGCAAAGGATACAAACACCGCAAACCGCAAGACGGGCAAAACCGCAGATGCCGGGCGTGCCGTGAACGCATCCGAGAAGACCAAGAAAACCGGTAAACCAGCGCGCAAGGATGCGCCAGCCCTCGGGTTCGTGGGCATGCTTCGCTGGTGCTGGACTCAGCTGACCAAAATGAACACGGCGCTCATGCTTCTGCTTTTGCTGGCGGTAGCGGCGGTACCTGGCTCGATCTTTCCGCAGCGTGTACAAGACCCTACCAAGGTTACCGATTACATTAAGAACCATCCCGGCTGGGGCGAATTTGCCGATAAAATTCAGCTTTTCGATGTGTTCTCCTCGGCGTGGTTCTCTGCCATCTATCTGCTGCTGTTTATTTCGCTGATCGGATGCGTAACCCCGCGAGCCATCAAACACGCGAAAGACTGGCGTAAGCCCCCGGCACGCACCCCCAGAAACCTTTCCCGTATGCCGGTGCACCGTCAGCTTGAGATTCCCGTGGCGAATGCCGGGCTGAACCTGAGCGCCAAGGGTGCGATTGAGGATGCGGCGCGCATCCTGAAAAAGAGCCACTACCGAGTTGAAATTCGGGACGAAGAGAACGACCACTACTCGGTCGGTGCCGAACGCGGGTATCTGCGCGAAATCGGCAATATTCTCTTTCACGTGGCGATGATTGGCATTCTGGTAGGGGTCGCCTTCGGCTCGCTCTATGGATACCGCGGACAAAAAATTCTGGTTCAGGATGAAACTTTCGTCAATTCGCTGATTGGCTACGATTCGTTTACCCCCGGCACGAATTACAACCCCGACTGGCTTACCCCGTATGCGGTGACGCTCAATAATTTTCAGGTGCGCTACGACCGCCAGCAAGACAGCCACACCTACGGGCAAGACCTTGACTATAAGGCGGAGCTGACGGTGCATGATCCGCAGGGCGGTACCGAGCAGAAGACCCTCAAGGTAAACGAACCGGTCGATATTGGCGGTACCAGCATTTTCCTCTCGGGTAATGGGTATGCGCCCGTGGTGCGAGTGACGGACGGTGAAGGTAAAGTTGCCTATGAGGGCACCGTGGTGGGAATTACCACGGACGGTAAATACACCTCATCGGTGGTGCTCAAGGTTCCGGATGCCAAACCCAGCCAGCTCGGTTTTGTGGGCATGTTCCTGCCTACCGGCGACTATGCGCGCGGCACTACCGTACCCCACTCGGTAGATTCCGCCCCCGCAAACCCCATGCTGATTTTCCAGTCCTATTCGGGCGATCTGGGGCTCAACTCGGGGCAGCCGCAGAATGTGTACGTACTCGATACCTCTAAACTGCAAGAGCTGAACTCCATGGCACAGGGCAACGGCATTGTACTGAGCGCGCAGAACCCCGAAGCTGTGCTGCCCGATAACAAGGGAAAGATCGAGTTCTTGGGGTATAAACGCTATGTCGGTCTGGATGTGCGCCACGACCCCGGGCAGAATATTGTTCTGTACTCCTTTGTGGTCGCGTTCGCCGGGCTTATCGTCTCGCTTTTCGTGGTGCGCCGCCGTGTATGGGTGCGTGCCCACACCGCCGATGGCGTGCTCGTGGTCGAATACGGTCTGCTGGCACGCGGGGAAGACCCGCGCCTTGCGAACGAGGCCGAACGCCTCACCGATGCTTTCGCCGCCGCTTGGGGGCTAGAATTTGATGATGATAACCATGATGAAAACGAGGGTAAGTAGCCGATGCTGAACGACTCATTAGCGCGCTCCAGCGAACTATTTATGTACATTGCGGCGCTGATTTACACCGTCGTTTTTATTGCGTTCACCTCCGATGTGGTGGCAAACTCGCGCGTGACACGGCGTCTGGAAGGGCGGTCTGAGGGCACCGCACAAAAACCCACCGTCAAGGCGAAGATAAAGGTTGGTGCGGGTGCTGTTTCTGGCGCATCCACGACGGCGAATACCTCTGCGGATACGGTTCGCACGGGCGGTACCGAACAGGGCACCGGCGAACGCGGCATGGGGTATAAGGGTGCTGCCGCACGGGCTCTCGAAGGTGAGGTTGCCGATTCTGCGATGCTGTACACGGGCGTTCGCCGCCCCGCCGCGCGCATCGCCGTGGTTGTGATGGTGCTTGCCGCTCTCGTGCACACCGCCGCCGTGATAATGCGCGGTATCGCAGCGCAGCGCGTGCCCTGGGGGAACATGTACGAGTTCTGCACCACGGGCGCGCTCATGGTGTCTGCGGTGTTTCTGATAACCCTCATATTCCGCGATGTGCGCTTCGTGGGCACGCTGGTGTCTGGGCTTGTGCTCATTATGCTGTGCGCCGCCACAATTGGTTTCCCCACGCCGGTAGGGCATTTGAAGCCTGCGCTGCAAAGCTATTGGCTGGTAATTCACGTATCGATTGCGGTGTTAGCATCCGGGGTGTTCACGATTACCTTCGCGATGGCGGTACTGCAGCTGGTGCAGACCAGGCGCGAGCAGCGCATCCTGAACGGTAAATCGGGCGGATGGGCGTTTATGCGCTTGGTTCCGAGCGCCCAGGCTCTAGAGAATTTTGCGTTCCGCATGAACGCGCTGGCGTTTGTGATGTGGACGTTTACGCTTGCCGCCGGTGCGATTTGGGCGAATCACGCGTGGGGACGTTACTGGGGCTGGGACACCAAAGAGGTGTGGACCTTCGTGATCTGGGTGGTGTATGCGGCGTATCTGCATGCACGCGCCACCCGCGGCTGGGCAGGTCCCCGCTCGGCATGGCTGTCTATTATCGGCTATGCATGCATTATCTTTAATTTCACGGTTGTGAACATTTTCTTCTCGGGTTTGCATTCATATTCGGGGTTGTAATCGGGGTCGTGAAACCGAGAATGATTTATACATAGGGTATTTCGCCGGTATATGATGCGGCAAAAAGTACTCTGGTGCGTGATTACATCTCAGGATGTCATATAGCGGTTCACACGCTTGAGATAGCGGCTCCCGGTAGCTGGCTCTGCACTGTTATATGCCGAGTGGAGAATACCGTGAGTTGAATATGTTTATAACGTGGTATTTCTTGAGAGCAGTTTTATCTGTGTGATTAATGTATTGTGGGCGGTATTAAAACACCTACCGGGTGTTTTAATACCGCCCACAATATTTATGAAAAATCTCTAGTACCCTGTGTCTTAGTTTTTAGAGCCATCTTGCCCGTCAGAACCGTCATTTCCGCCGTCAGAACGTTCACCCGTGCTACCGTCCGCGGATCCGGTGCCCGCATCCTTTTCGCGGGATCGGCGCTGACGGTCGGCCTTCGTCTTGAGCCAGCGCAGGTACTCTTCATCGTCGTCGGGTGAAGATGTTGCCGATGGCGGTGTGCCTCGCCGGGAGCCCGTGAACCCGCCGCCCTGCTGCGTTTTAGGGGCTCGCACGGCGCGCGGGCGGCCCAGCAGAAGCCACAGGAGAGGTCCCACGACGGGAAAAAAGATCACCGCAATAATCCACAGCCATTTGGGGAAGGTACGCATCTGGTCCTGATGCGTGCGCAGCGCATCCAAGAGAGTATATAGAGTTAGCCCCACCACCAGGGCGAAAGCACCAATAATCATCATGGCTCGAATCATAGTCTCTAGTGTTACACACTCCGAGCATAACCAACAATGAAAACTGTCAAATAATCTGTGACGTTCCCGGCGTGCCGCATCTCGTTTGCTTGGGGGGCTTATTGCAACCCCGATACACTGGATGTTATGAACTTGTTCAAGTACACACTGCTGCGGCTCGGTCTTGTCGTAGTACTCTTTTACCTTTTTATGCTGATAGATGCGGGTATTTTTATTGCTGGTCCCGCCGCTATTCTATGCGCCTTCGCCCTAGCGTATATTTTCTTCCCCAAACTTCACGCCGCCGCCAGCGCGGATATGCGTAAAATTTTCAAACGCGCCCCCACCATTAAAAACAAAGATGAAGCGGAGAACCGCACGCTCGAAGATCAGCTCGTCGATGAGCATAAGAAGGTTTCGGGCGAAGACTTCTAAGATATTCTCCCATCAGCCCTAAATCTGCCTCCATAGAACAAAGATGCGGCACCCCAGCCCCAAATCCACCCGGCGGTGGCAAGGGGCGCGGGAAGCCGCATCTTATGTGTATCAGGTGACGAGCAGGTCGTTTTCGATCCGAACAGGTAGTATTTTCCTACCGGCTCGGATAGAAACCACCTGCTCGCGGCAGCTCTTAGTCTTGAGCTGCCTTCTGGTAGATGTCCCAGACGGGGCGGTCGAAGATCGCACCCGAGACGGACGTATTGTTATTAGTTGCGAACGAGGTTACGCTTTGAACCTTGCCCAGGCCGGTCGCATTATTGTAGTCGGCAAGCCACGGGCCACCTGAGGATCCGCCCGCGAACTCGCATCCCGAAAGCGTGGGGAAGTAGTAGGGGGTAATGCGGATCGTGTGGGTGTTCCCCCAGCAGGCGTGCATAACTGTACCAGACTCTTTGTTCCCGGGGTATGCGAAGACGGTGCTCTCGAAGATGGGGCTGCGGTCCACGTTCAAACCGTGCCCGCCTACCATACTCACGAGGAGCTGACCCTTCTCGTTGGTGTTGGTCTTGATGAAAGCAACGTCGTGCTTGTAGCTGTCGCCGGTACCGCCCGTAGGCTGGCCGTACTGAACCCAGTCGTTGGCAACACGCAGGTACTGCGCGCTGAAGGTGCCGTGTGGGCGCACACCCCGGTTGTAGCCGGGAACGAACACGATATTGCGGTGCCAGGTCTTATTCTTACCACCGTGTACGCAGTGACCGGCGGTTACCACGGTACGCTTGGTGGGAGTGTTGATCGCCGCACCGGAGCATACATAGTTTTTACCGTCACTGGCATCGGTGTAGAAAATCTTGCCGTTGGTGTGCGAGAAGTTCGTTACTTTGGATGCACCCTGAAGCTGCACACCATTACGTGCGTCCTTCTGCTCGGGCAGAACGGGGTCTACAGACTCAGCGGTGGTTTCAGGCTCGTCAGCTTCCTGGGTGAGAGTCTGCGGGGTGTATTCCTCACCGGACTCGTTGGTTTCCTCCTGAGAAACGACCTCGGGATTCTGCTCTTCAGTCTCCATCTGAGAGACGGCATTGTTGATCTCCTGCTGGGGATCCTCTACGTTATCTGCAGGAATAGCGTTTTCCATACGCTCGGTCGTCCAGTAGGTAATGACTCGCGGGTCTCCCTCGGGAATAGCCCCCGGGTTCTCGCCTTCCTGACCTGCCACAACCGATGCCTGGGGATCGGCGTTAAGAACGTCGTCGCTGAGAGGTGCTACTGCGGAAGCGGAATCGTCGCTTCTCTCAGAGACGGTGTGGGTGTACGATGCGGAGTCGTTAGGGGTAGAGACCGCATTCGCGGGGATAAAACTTGTAGAAACAAGCAAAGATGCTGCAAGAAAAAAGGGTGCACGCTGCATGGCACCCTGAAGTGAATGGCGCACGAAAGTGTCCTTTCAGGTGGGTAGAGTGGTGATTCAAGAGTCGCTATGTAATTGAGTGAATGATATGTCAACACTTGAAATTACTATTAATGTAAATAAAGATTTTTTCAAATGTCAATATGACATGCAGAAAAGGTATAGATTATGTCATGAAAAACTCACGATGTGGGAACATGTGAGATCCGCCCGTAGCATCCCACATTCCCTGTGGGGCATAAAAAGGCTCTTTATGTGAATAAAGCGTTAGAAAATTTGCTTTATTCACATAAAGAGTCTTTTTAGTATGGGGGAGATGCTGGTAGGATGGCGGGAATACGCGGTAAAAGCAGAGTCAGGGGCATCTTCAGTGAAGTGGTGCCCATCCTTAATACCCTGTGAAAACCTCATTTGTATAACTCAATAAATTTAATCCATGTAGCCATACTGAAATAGCAACTAAAATACTATAGATTAGTGCCACAATTCCTGCTTGTTTGAGTACGGGTATAAGCGCCGGTCCCTGTTTAAACAAAACCGTTACGCAAGAATGAACGGTGGGTCCTAGAAGAATAAAAGTTACCAAAAACCAGGGATTATGCGGAACCACAAAAGCCCCTAAAAGAAGTGCTATCAGCATTTCCGCACAATAGGCGATGCGCGCCCGCCAATCCCCAAGTCGTACCGCCAGCGTGAGCTTACCGGATTTACGGTCAGTCGGAATATCGCGCACATTATTTGCCATAAGCAGGGCGCAGGATATGAGTCCGATAGCTATCGCAGACACCCACCCGGTCACTGTCAGTTCATGAGACTGTGTGTAGAGGGTACCTAAGGTGGCGACCAGGCCGAAGTAGACAAACACGAAAATATCGCCCAAACCCATATAACCGTAGGGGCGTTTACCGCCGGTATACCCCCAAGCGGCGAAGACCGCGGAGGCGCCAATCGCCAAGAACCACCACTGGTTTGCCAACGCCACCAGAATCAAACCGGAACACATGGCTAGACCAAAGCACAAAAACGCGGCGTATTTGACAGATTTCGCGCTTGCCGCGCCGGAACCGACGAGGCGCATCGGGCCAACCCTGCCCTCATCGGTGCCTTTGATACCGTCGGAATAATCGTTTGCGTAATTCACCCCGACCTGTAGAAAAAACGCCACCAAAAACGCTAAAAACGCATACCAGGGTTTGAAAGCATCAATCTCGTACGCTGCGGCTGATCCGGCGATGATAGGGGCGATGGCAAGCGGTAAGGTGCGCAGGCGTGCGCCTTCAATCCACTCTGCGGGTGTTGCCACGGTGATCCCTCCGGTAGCGAGCGTGCGAAAACTGATTCTTGGCGGGGTCTTTAGCCCCTCGTATTTGTGTATTCTCTGTACAGCATACTGTATATAGCCCGCAGGTCGGGTTTGCCCGTGCTCGCGGTCGGAAAATCGGCGAATATCCTCAGGTATTTAGGGGTACCCGCCGCACCCAGTTTATCGGTGCAGAACTCACGCAGCATATCGCATGTAGCCCGGGGAGCATCGGAGGCACTCTGCGCCGCAGATACGCCCCGCAGGGTGATCGCGGCAGCCACCGCCGAGCCCCAGTGCGCATCGGGAATGCCCATAACCGCAGCCTCACGCACCGCCGGATGGCTTTCAAGAACGGCGGCAACTGCCCGAGCGGAAACCTTGACCCCTCCGGTGATAATTACATCATCGGAGCGCCCCAGAACACTCAGCGCCGAAGCGCCACCGTCCTCTGGCGCATTCGGGGCAGAGGGGGTGAGCGAGCCGTAATCGTCGGTGCGGTACCACCGGCACCCGTCGGCATCAACGAAGAAATGCGATGCGGTGCGCGCGCTATCGCCCATATACCCGCTGGCAAGGTGCTCACCGCCAAGCCAAACGCGCCCGGTATTCTTGGTGTGCCCTGGCGCAGAGTCGCCGTTCTGCCCGGCATCCGCAGCAGCACTCGCCACAAAACTGTCTAATAAACCCGCGTCCTCGGGAATCACACGCAGCCGCACCCCGGGCAGCGCGGTCCCCGAATAGACGCACCCACCGGCGGTTTCTGCGCTGCCATAGGTGGTGACCACGTTCAGCCCGAGCTCTCGTGCTGCCGCCAACAGGGATGCGCTCGCCGGGGCACCGCCAAGCAGGATGCCGGTGAACTGGCCGAGCGCATCGTAAATTTCTGACCCCAGTGCGGGGCTGTCTTCGGCGGCTTCTAGGAGCTTATGCACCTGCGTGGGCACAAGAGAAACGAACCGGCGGGCGCAGCTGAGCCGTTCGGCGGCATTCAGAAATACTTCGGGCGTGAAACTAACCCTGTCGGTAACCGATGCAGCAACTACCGGTGCCGTTCCGGCGAGCACCGACCGGGTGAGAACCTGGGCTCCCGCCACATAGTGCACGGGCAGGGCAAGAAGCCATTGCGCCGGGTCCTCAGAAACCACCCGCCGAGGCTTCGACGAACCGATCGAAGGGTAGTCAGCAAAAAACCTCTCGGTCGCCCGAGCGGATGCCCGCAACGCCCGTACGCTTAACGCCGTCTGTTTGGGTGCACCCGTGGACCCGGAGGTGCCCACCACGAGCGCAATAGACTCCGGGCTTTCTGTCTGCCCGCGCGGGTCTTGACTATCGTGAGCGCTGATCGGCAAGTCCCCGGTAAGAGAGCGCTCGAAGGCGCGCAGAATCTCTTGCGGATCGGCGGGCTCATCGGCGCTGAGGATGACCGCGTGCGGATGCAGCGCATCCTTGTGCGGGGCAGGAAGCGGCGCGAGCAAACCGGAGAAAGCGCCTATCGCGGCGTCTACTTTGCCGCTATCCACCCGGGACTTACGGGGATCGCAGGGGCCTTCCGGCACAACAGAACGGTTATTCTGCAACGCGTAAAACCCTAGAAGTAGTAGGGATAGTTCGACCAGTCGGGGTCACGCTTTTGCAGGAACGCATCGCGCCCCTCCACAGCCTCGTCGGTCATATACGCCATGCGGGTTGCTTCGCCCGCGAAAACCTGCTGCCCGAGCATACCGTCATCGGGCAGGTTGAAGGCATATTTGAGCATACGGATAGCCTGCGGAGACTGTCGGGCAATATGAGCCGCATATTCCAGACCCTTGTTCTCCAGCTCTGCGTGGGGCACCACATCGTTAACGGCACCCATCTCGTACATGCGCTGTGCATCGTACTCTTTGGCGAGGAAGAAGATTTCGCGCGCAAACTTCTGCCCAACCTGTCGTGCCAAAAGCGCCGAACCGTAGCCCGCGTCGAAAGAGCCAACAGTCGCATCGGTCTGTTTAAACTTGCCGTATTCTTCGGAGGCTATGGTCAAGTCCGCGACCACGTGCAGGGAATGCCCGCCGCCCGCAGCCCACCCGGAGACCAGAGCGATCACGACCTTGGGCATGGTACGAATCAGGCGCTGCACCTCCAGAATATGCAGCCGCCCAGCACGTGCAGGGTCAATAGATTCGGCGGTGTCGCCGCTGGCGTAGTGGTAGCCGTCGCGCCCGCGGATGCGCTGGTCGCCGCCCGAGCAGAACGCCCACCCGCCATCTTTGGGGGAGGGACCGTTCCCGGTCAGAAGCACAGTGCCTACATCCGAGGTCATGCGGGCATGATCGAGCGCCCGGTAGAGTTCGTCCACAGTATGCGGGCGAAAGGCGTTACGCACCTCGGGCCGGTTAAAAGCAATGCGCACGGTCGGCAAGTCGCGCAGGATTTCGCCCGTCTCGTCGCGCTGCACCTGGCGGTGGTAGGTGATGTCGGTAAAATCCTCAAACCCGTCAACGATGCGCCAGTGCTGCGGGTTGAAAATATCGGAAACCTGGGGAGGGAACGTAACAGTCATGCCCCCTATTTTACGCGGTGGGGCACCCGTGCTGTGCAGAGAACAATTCTTGATCCGGTTTAGACTCAGTACGGGTATCTGATGGGAGAACTCACCCCATAAGTTTTTCAATCAAAAGAGGCATGGCGCTGGAAGGGTTCTGACCCTTCCGGTTGAACGCCATCTGAGGGTCTTTCTGCCGGGCAATTTTGACGGCATCTCTGTAGTTCTCGATAGGAAAATTAGGGTGCAGACCTTTATAGTTACTGCCGGTTAAAAGTGGTGCTTTTCCTGAGTTGGAGAGCTTTTTCACCAGAGTGTCCAGCTGATGGTTATTAGCATATCCGCCAGGCTGGTCTCCCACATGCCACAGCAGCCATACTTCAAACTTAAGGTTTGTCACCACCATAGAAATGTGGTGACTGCGTGCGTCTCGAAGAGCTTGATCGAGCGTCGCGTGTGCATCGACATCTACTACGCAAAAACAATCATCGTAGGCGTTACCGTCGTTCTCTGCCTCTCTCAGATAGGAAAGACAGCCCTTAAGAATGCTTGCAGGGTCTGATCCTTTAGGCTTAACTACCTTAATATCGGTATTAATTCCTAGGTTTTTGATATGCTCTGTGAGCATCTTGAAGTATTTAGGCTCTGTTTTTTCTCCTTCAACGCAGATCAGGAAATTACGTTTGGGGACACGATCTTTACTGCGGGGATTATTGGGGAACAGATCCTTGCTGTTCTTACGACTTCTACGACCCATGGCTCACAGCCTCTACTTGAGACAATTTCTGTTTCTTATTCTCCAAAATTTTCCAGAAAATACTGTGTGATACAAAGGGAACGGCACCGTATCGACCCGACAGATAGCGTTTTTCGATATTTGCTCCTGTGATTTTTGGAAAGTCTGCAAGCGAGAAAAGTCCAGTAGCACCATCACGATTTTTCTCGGTAAACCAGAAGTTTTCAGGAGATAAACCTAATTCCTCATAATGATGAAGAATAGTCGCATCATGGGTGGTAAAAATAAGCTGTGCCCCTTGGGTATTAACACTGGGATCGGTAAATAAACTGATGATTAGACGTACAAGATGGGGATGAAGACTTGAGTCGAGCTCATCTCCACATACTACTTTACCAGTGCGGAGCGCTTCAAGGACAGCAAAAGAGATTGCAAGCCATGCTAATGTTCCATCACTTTCATCGCTGAGATATAAAGGTGGAGAATTACTATCGGCAGAATTATGGAAAAATTCTAAGCGACGCTGAATGAGTTTTGCATTAGAATCTGCTGCTGAATTTTGTTCCGTAGCAAGTATCTGAAGGATCATCTGCTGCACAGTGCGTGGCATATCTTGAGGTAGATTATCGACGTCAAGATTATCCTCTGACTGCCATATATCAACCTTTTGGATCCCAATATCGGCAACTTGCAACAATTGTGCTATATCGTCACGAGTTATGGAAAGCTCCACTAATGCGTTGATGATGGCTTCAATACGCATCTGTTGGTCTCGCTCGCTGAGGAGAACAAAATCAATTTTATGGGTTATTGCATGCGCTACAGATCCTAAGATATCTTTCCTGCCAAGAGTGGCTGCGCGGGATAGCACAAGTTCTCGGTGGGAAACTTCGAGTTTTTTGACGTCACGCGCAATAAAATCTACCGAATCTATACCTTCTACATATTCACGTGTGAAGATTGTGCGCCAGCGGCTCTTAGGAAGATGCATCAGGTACTCAATGTTGACCCCTTCCGAGTTAACGGAGAAGCCATAACGATAACGTATGTCGTCAAGGAGAAAATCTAGCTCATAGGCGCTGTCTGCTGTTCGAGATGTGTCTGATAATTTGAAGGGCACATGGGGAAAGGAGCTGGAATCCTGCCATATTGTTGAAGAATTTTCGATGGCGGCCGTAAAGTACCGAAGAGCGTCCAGAACATTTGACTTACCGGAGGCATTTGCGCCAAAAATACCTGCAACGGTATGAACGTATTGACCCCACGTTTTATTCGCTGAGGGCTTTAGCGTGGTGAGGGAACTATCCAGAAGCTCTAGTGCCGTCTCATCCCTCAGACTCTTATGGTTTTTGACTCGAAAGTTGAGAATCTGCATACCAAAAAAATATCATATACTCTGCGCTGAACTCTAGAAATTTATGATTTTTCTCAAAAAATGAGGGTTTAAGAACATTTTTACGTTCTATATAGATAACATCAGAATTCAGGTCGATTCGGTGAGTCCTGGGTTTACACATCTTTCATATTCCTTGCGCATCCACTCCTGCTATAAGATGCTGGAAGAGCCTATTTATGCCCGCCCAGCCACCAAGGACAGAAGAATATGTCAGAGTACACGTCGCGAACTTCTGCAACACCCGATGATTCCCTCATCCACCTTCATGCAATGCGGCATGAACGGTATGCGGCGGCGACCGCGCTTTTAGGGGAGAGTGGATTTGCCACGCGCGTGGGAGGGTTTAACGCTCTGGTGCGTCTTGCCGACGAGTGGCTTGCGGATGAGCGCACCCCTGAAGAGCAGCGCCTTGCCGAGGCGCAGGTTATTATCGATACGTTTTGCGCGTGTATCTATGCCCCGTTCCTGCCCGCCTCCAGGCATAAAGACTACATGCGGCTGAACCGAGAACCGAAGAAACGCTGGGATTCCCAGAAAAAAGCACGCTTCCGCGCCGAACAAGCCGAATTTCGTGCTGAGGCGCGGTTCCGCCAAACCGTTCTCGATACCATTCACCTGAGGGTTATGACCCGCTATGAGGGACCGGGACCGTGGAGCCGTCTCTCCTTCGACTTTTCGGGCAGCGTGTTCTTCTATCCGGTTAGCTTTGGGCGCTCGCAATGGGAAGGACGTCTGAACCTGCGTGGGTGCACCTACTACGCTGAAGCCGATTTTTCGGGTTCCACCTATACCTGGTACTTAGATTGCAGCAATTCCGCCTACTACACAGAGGCCGATTTTTCAGGTTCCACATACAACGGAGGGGTTAACGCGAGCTTCTGCAACTACCGCGGGAACGTCGATTTCAGCGAGTCCGTGTACCGTGCCAACGCCAGCCTGAGCTACAACGTCTACTGGGGCGAGGCTGCCCTGAACGACAGTATTTATGAGGGGCACGCCGATCTTGCCTGCTGCACCTATGTGGGCCACGCAAGTCTGGGGAACTGCGATTACAGGCGCGGCGCAGACCTGTTTTTGAGCACCTACGCGACTTTCGCCGATCTTGACCGGTGCACCTACGGCGGGCGTGCGAACCTGAGCAAGAGCGTCTATTACGGTCGGGCATGGTTCTGGCATTCGACCTATTTGCAGGAGGCCACGTTCGGGGATTCTATCTATAACGATTCCGTCGATTTCTCCGATTCGCATTTTGCCGGTCCCGTCAATCTTGAGGATTCGGCATATCTCGACACCACGAACTTTCAGAACACGATTTTTGAGGAGGACAGCCCCTCTTTCGCCCGGAGCGTGTATGTTCCCGAGAATAACGAGCACACGGGGTACAACTATGGGGTGGTGCGCGTGCTGACGCTGGACGAATTGCAGCATCTCGACCAGCTGCGAGAGCCGCGCTACGAGATTGAGCAAGAACTCTTTAACGTTGATGATGCTACGGATGCAAAAACGTACCGTATCCTGCGTAGAGCCTTGCTGGAGGCGAGCCATCCGATCCAGAAATGGTGCCAAGAGCTGATGGCGGGCACGCTCTAAAAACCAAGCAAATTAGTCTCCCCCAAGCGGGCGCTAGAGCTGAAAATAATAAAAATTTGCCCCGACCCGTGCATTGTGCGGGTCGGGGCAAACCTGTGAACAGAGGTTCAGACCTTAGCCAGCCTTGGCGAGCTCTGCGGCCTTATCGAACTCTTGTTCAATTTCTTCGTTCTTCTGGTAGGTAGCCAGAGAGACCACGACGGTCACCAGGAAGGCTAGGAAGAACCCGGGGATCATCTCGTAAACATCGATCGTTTCGGTGAGGTTGAAGACCTGACGCCAGAAGAAGGTGACGACAGCACCCACGACCATGCCCGAGACCGCACCCGGTAGGGTGAGCTTGCGCCAGTACAGTGAGAGGATCACGATTGGGCCGAAAGCCGAACCAAAGCCCGCCCATGCGAACTCCACGAGCGAGAGAATCGAGTTGTTCTTATCGAGCGCCATGAGAGTCGCGATGACCGCCACAATCGCTACGCCCGCACGTCCAAGCCAGAGTGACTGGTTTGAGCTGAGCTTCTTCTTCACAAAGACACCGTAAAGATCTTCCACGAGAGCCGAGGAGCAGACCACTAGCTGCGAGGATAGCGTGGACATAATAGCCGCGAGAACGGCAGCCAGAATCATGCCGGCGATAAAGGGGTGGAAGAGAATCTGCGCGAGATCCAGGAAGACTGTCTCCGCACTTTCCTTATCGGTGAGAGAAACTTCGGGGTGGGTTGCAAAGTAGGCTACGCCCACAAACGCCGTGCTGATGGAGCCTACCACGGTCAGGAGCATCCAGCTCATACCGATGCGACGCCCGGCTTTCGCATCCTCGGGAGTGCGCAGTGCCATGAAACGCACGATAATATGCGGCTGACCGAAGTATCCCAGGCCCCAGGCGAGTGCCGATGCGATGCCGATGAACGTAGTTCCCGCGAAAAGTCCCAGGGCGTCGGGGCGAACGTTGGCGACGGCATCCGTGACGTGGTCGAGTCCGCCCATATTGGTAATAGCCACGATCGGCACGGCAACCAATGCGGCGAGCATCAGAAGACCCTGCACCATATCGGTGTAGGAAGCACCCATAAAGCCGCCGAAGAAAGTGTAGAACATGGTGATACCGGCGACGAGAAGCATACCGGTGAGGTAATCCTGGTGGAAGGAAGACTCGAAGAATTTACCGCCAGCAACCATGCCGGAGGAGACGTAGAAGGTGAAGAAGACGAGGATAATAATGCCTGCAAAAATACGCAGAATATTGTATTTATCGTGCAGTCGGTTGCTGAGGAACACGGGGACGGTCACGGCATCGCCAGCGACTTCGGTGTAGCTGCGCAGACGGGGGGCGATGAATTTCCAGTTAACCCATGCGCCGATTGTCAGACCGATAGCAATCCATGATTTGGAAAGACCAGCTAAATAGACAGCGCCGGGCAAACCCATCAGGAGCCAGCCGGACATATCTGCGGCGCCTGCCGAGAGAGCCGCGACGGTGGGGGAGAGCTGTCGTCCTCCAAGCACATAGTCGTCAAGGTCGTTGTTTTTACTGTTTGCCCACAGACCAATCACAATCATGGCGATAAAGTAAATCGCCAGTGCGATGACTTGGAACGTACCGTCGGTCATCTCTCATTCCTATCTAGTGGTTGGGATTTCGTCACGTAACTATCTGTGTAATTATGCGCAACTCTATGACTTTATGAGTGGTTTGGGATACAGTCTAACCGCTCGGAATGGATTTACCAACTCGTAATGCATTCAGCGTGTTTGCATACTGCTGTATATATATTCACATCATACGAGGTATGCCGTGGTAAAGCGTGGTTTTATGTGGGAAATTTTGGCGAAACGACCCTGAAAATTCGCGGCTCTTGAGATTGCTTTGACCACAACGTGAACGAGTAGAGTGTGGTGATGCTTTTGCTTCTTATAAATCTAAAGGATTTGTAATGATCCACGGCTTGGGACTCATGGCTTTAGGATCGAAGCATTCCAGGAAATCCTGCGCCGATTTCGGGAACTGTGGGGCATCAGGAATGGGAATGGAGGCGCGAATCCACTCCAAAATATCGGACTCTGCAAACCCTGCATCCCGAAGCTGTCTCAGCGTTACCGCGCCGTCGCGTTTCGCTAGACGCTTACCTTCCGTGTTGAGGGCTAGGGGGACGTGGGCATAGTGAGGCGGTTCATACCCCAGGAGTGCTGCCAAGTACGCCTGGCGCGGAGCGGAAGATAATAAATCGTCTCCGCGCACCACCTGGGTTACACCCTGATAATGGTCATCGACCACGACGGCTAGGTTGTAGGCGTAGGTGCCGTCGTTGCGGCGAACCACCACGTCATCGACAGCGCCTGTGTACTCACCGGCAAACATATCCTGTACTGTAAATTCACTGATTTCGGCGCGCAAACGCAGGGCGGGAGGGCGTATCTCACGGCGAGATTTACGCTCGGTATCACTCAGATTACGACATGTCCCCGGATAGGAGCCGGGGATGCCGTGCGGTGCTGAGGCTGCCTCCAAAATCTCGCGGCGCGTGCAATAGCACTCGTAGAGCAGCCCCGCATCCTGGAGCTTCTGTACGGCGGCATCGTAGGCGGCAAGCCGTGTGCTCTGGCGTAAAACATGGTCGTGGCGCTGCGGGTCTTCGCCGGGCGTTGCATCCCAATCGAGCCCCAAAGATTTTAAATCGGCGAGCTGCTGTTCGGCGGCACCGGGGCGCACACGATCGAGATCTTCGATGCGCATCACAAAGCGCAGCCCCTCTTGTCGCGCGAGAAGCCATGCGAGAATTGCGGTGCGCAGATTGCCTAGATGTAGGTCTCCAGAGGGGGACGGTGCGTACCTGCCTGCGCCTGGTGAAGCAGGGCTGTGCATTGTGAAAGAATCCTGGGCGGTGCTGCTGTGTAAGCTCATGGTTTTAATCCTAGCGGTACCTCTAAAAGTGCCTCACGCCATAGGATTCGACAAAAAATAACAAAATAATAACAACATCCTGGGGAACTTCGTGATAAACATTCGCAAGTGTGTTATTAAACCTTTATAAAAATATTCCGTATCTGACGCTAAAGTCGAGTACCGTTAGAAGTATGGCAACCACGATTGAACTAGCGGACGGTGTTTATCGTATTGCAACCGATAACTACTGTCTAAATACCGGACTCATCCTCGGTCTTGAGAAAGCACTCGTGATCGATACCGGTGCAGGACCTCGACAGGCAACCGAAATTTATGATGAGGTTCGTCGTATCACCCGTATGCCCCTCGTCGTCGTCAATACGCACGCACACCCCGAGCGTTACTTCGGAAACGACGTTTTTGCGGCTATGGGCACCGAAGAGTTTTGGTCGCACCCGCGGGCGGCGCGCGCTATCAAGAAATACGGAGATAGGCAGCGTCTTTATGTGGAGACCCTAGAACCTGAGATGGCACACCACCAGGGAGCGGCAACCGATATCGTGGTGCCAAATCATCTGGTTGCCCAAAGCGGGGAGGGTATTACCTTTACCCCGGTTGATCTGGGGGAGCGCTCGGCAACCCTCATCTACTTGGGTCCCGGCCATACCGAGGGCGATATCTTGGTGGGCATCGACGACGTGCTCTTTACGGGCGGTCTGCTGGAGCAGGGGACCGACCCATCCTTTGAAGACTCTTTCCCCGATCGTTGGGTAGAGACCCTAGGCGCGCTTCTTGAGCTTGATCGTTACCGCGTCTACGTGCCCGGCTGCGGCGACCCTGTAGAGCGTGACTTTGTGGAACGTTTTCAGGAGACCATGAAGAAGGCTATTTACGCTATTCGCCATTCGACTATTGACCCGAATGATGCGAGTACCACCGCCGCCATGTACCACCTGCCGTATGCACCCGGACCTACCCGGTTCTTGTTGGATCGTATGGCACAGCTTGACGGTACCGAGGTGCCTACCGACAGCTCTGAAACCACCGGATACACCGGTCCTATCACGATTGGCAGCCTGCACTAGCATAAGCGCAGACATATGACAGTCGGGTATGACATATATCGTCATATTCATAAGAATTTCTGAAAACCTCCGCATAGGGTACGTACCATTTTGAGGTTGTGGTGCGTCCCTGCTCGGAGGTTTTACTCTGCGAATTTTAGAAGGGGTAAGGCGTAACCTAAGCTTGGGTATCGAAAATATCGTTCGGGCGGTGAATGCGCACCCGAATACCTGACTCCTCGCCGAAGCCCGCCGCCATGCGTTCCAAATCCGTATTCGGCGCCGCCTGAACCGTGAAGAACCGCTCGATGGCGCGGGCAAATTGTGGATTCTGGGCGAGAGCGCCGTGTTCCAGCGCGGTGAAAATGCCGCCTCCGGCATCGTCATAGACGATGACGTCAAGATCGGGCAGAAGCTCCGTCATGGGCAGGTTCAGCGCAGAAATATCGTATTGAAAGGTCAAATCACCGCATATGAGGGTAACCGGAATCGGCGCGCCCGCTACATGGGCGGAATCATCGGCAGCCGTGCGTGCGTTGCCGGTGGGGTAGTAGCCCGCTAAAGAAACACCGACAGCCGTTGCGATAAGCCCGTCAATGCCGGAAAGCCCGCGGTTTGCGAGAACCCGTGCGGGCGCATCGGCACCAAGAGCGGGGGCGATAATATCTAGATCGCGCACAATACTTGACGAGCCGACGACAAGGGTACGGTGCTGCTGTGCGCATGTATTCCAGGTTTGAAGTGCAAGCGCCTGAGCGGGAATTCTAGCAGGCTGAGAAGTATGTACACCGTCTTGGTGACATTCCTCGGATGGAATAGAGGCCTGCGGCTGCACTGTTTCAGACTCGGTACAACGATAGGCTTCGATCAACGTGAGCGATGCCTCCTGAGCCCGCCGACCGGCAGCGACCCAAGCATCAAGCCAAGCATTATCGGCCCGCATACCCGATCCCATAAGCGCAAAGGCCTCAAGTTCGGCGGGCGAATCAATCTCGCGAACGGCACGGGCTCCGGGCTCGTACCAGCTGGCGCGCCGAGGCGCATAGTAAGCATGCTGCACATCGGTACGCGCTAAAAGCGCAGAAATAGGGCGCGAAAGCGTGGGATGCCCGCATAAAATAGTTCGCTCGATGCTCTGCCCCAGCTCGGAAGCCGCATGTTCCCCGAGCACCGTCGTGTACTGGGGAATCGAGGTGGCGCCGTGCCGCGCCTGCGAAGAAGGCTCCGCCAGCAGCGGCAGATTCAACGCGCGGGCAAACTCAGCGGCGAATGGTCCGGCACCGTCTCCCGCGATCACCACCGTTTTCGGGCAGTCTGGTGCGCCTTCGGGTTTAAGCGGCGAGGACTGAACCGCCTGTTCATGCTGAATCAGCCAAAACTTCTCGACAGGACTCAGCTGCGCAGGTTCAAGCTCAGCGGGGTACGATGCGGCACCCGGGGCGATATGTTCGGCAAGCGATGCGGCCCAGGTAGGAAGAATTTCGGCTGTCCGAGCCGAAGGTGTAAGCGGGGTATCGAAACACACGTTAATATGCGCCGGCCCCACGGGCTTATCGCTTGCGCGCGACCAATCCTGCGCGTCGCTGCCGGTCAGCGCCGCTAAACATGCCATAAAATCGGCGGTCTGCTGCCCAGGATTATGTTCGGGGTACGAGGTCAAATCAGCACTTGCACGCACGAAGGGAGAGAAAAAATCGGTTTGAACCGTCGTCTGATTAGCACCGGTCCCACGCAGCCTTACGGGACGGTCCGCGCTCATGATCGCCAGTGGAACCCCGGCATGGTAAGCCTCCATCACGGCGGGCAAATACTCACCCAGCGCCGTTCCCGAGGTACACACTAACCCCACGGGCAGCCGCGAAGCTTTCGCGATACCCAGCGCCGTAAACGCTGCCACGCGCTCATCAACGCGCACGTGGGCAACCAACGCACCTGCCTCTTCGGCCGCCGCAACCGCATAAGCCAGGGGAGCGCTTCGAGAACCTGGGGAAACCACCACATGCCGCATGCCCGCGCGAATCAGGGAATCGAGCACGGCGACGGCGGAGAGCATGGAGTCTGGAGCTGGAGAAGTTTGAACGGTGTCGGCACAGTCGGGGTTTTCAGTCACCCGTCTATTCTAGACCGGTGTTTGGGCGTGTGAAGAATATGGGGCCCTAAACGGGCAGTTAGCCCCCAGAACACTGACCAGAGCGTTCAGAACATACCTGGCTAAAGACTCGTGTGCAAGGCTTCCTGAAGCACCAGGTAGCACCGTCGGATGCGCTCCACCCAGGCATCCCGCACTTCGCTCTCTGCTTCAACGCGCCTCAGTGCCGACTCCATAGGTGCAACCCGCCGCACCTGGAGTTCGCCATCGCGAGCAAGCAGCGAATCTTCAGTCACATCGGCACTCATCAGTGAGACCGTACTCAGTCCGCACGCATAGGGAAGATCCGGCAGAGCCGCCGCCAAAGACACACCGGTCGTGATACCTACGGAAGATTCCAGCGCCGAAGACACCACCGCAGGTAAACCCGCCTGTTCAACGATCTTTAGTGCGCGCCGAGCCCCGCCTAAGGGTGCCGCCTTGACGATAAGCACATCGGCGGCGTGCGCCTGCGCCACCTTGAGAGGGTCACTGGCCTTACGCACGGATTCGTCGGCGGCGATGAGCATCGAAAGGTCGTGCTCGCGCACCAGGGCACGCACCTGCGTAAGCTCCTCAACCGTGGCGACGGGTTGCTCGGCATAGAGCAGATCGTACTCGTTCAGCGCCGCGAGGGCTTCGAGAGCTTCGGGGACGCTCCACCCCGCATTAGCGTCCACCTTTAACCGTGCGTTCGGGAGGGCACGCCGCGCCGCCGCAACGCGGGCAATATCATCGTCGAGAGTCTGCCCCTTCTCGGCAACCTTGATTTTAAGCTCGTGGATGGTTCCACGATAGTTGTTCAGCACTTCGGGAACCCGCTCGGCGCTCACTGCGGGAAGGGTCGCGTTCACCGGAATAGTGGCTCGACGAGCGGGCGGCGCCCCCAACCAGGCGGCCTCTAACGCGCAGGCTAACCATGCTGCCGCCTCATGATCGTCATACTCTAAAAACGGCGCGAATTCGCCCCACCCGGCGGGACCCTGTATCAGCGCACTCTGGCGCCGATTGACCGAGCGGAAGGTCACCCGCATGGGAATATCAACCACCCGAACGGAGCGTAAAACCTGCTCTAACGGCGGCAAAGCTAAGCCCTCAGTGATGAACCCGTATCCCAACGGTGGCACGGATGACATGGCGTTTCTCCTTAAGGTATTCTCGGTAAACTCCCAGCTTGGAATTTAGAAAACACGTATTTTTCATAGCTTAACCTGAGATAGTGTTTTCTATGTCGTGTTTACAGACACCGCATCACAGACATTTTGGAGGGAAAAAGTATGTCACAGGGTCCTCACACATCGCGTGGTCATGTTCCTCGCCATACCAGTACCTCGAATGACACGGACGATGCTACGCGTATTCTATCCCCTCAGACTTTAGCCGATAACGACAGTGCCGATGCCGATGCGACGGTTCCGTTATCGAGCATCCAATCTTCCTATGAAACCGATGATGATGCGACCGAATTTCTGAACCTTCAGGATCTGCCATCTTCCTCACCAGACACGGACGCAACCCGCGCCATCCCGAACCCGCACGAGGCGCCTAAGCCCCATGAAAGCTCCAACACGGTAGCCCTCGACGCTCTTGACGATTCTCCAACCGAAGCCATCAGCGCATCGCAGGATCCGCGTGCTCACTACGTTCAGCACACGCGTGCCGCCCAGCCGCAAACCCGTGTGCAGCCAGATATAACCCCTTCGGCTGATTACCCCGCCACGGTTGCCATGCCAACGGGTGCTCCCGGTATGCAGACTGCCCCCCAGGGTGCGCAGTACAGTGCCGTCGCTCATCCCCACGCCGCTAACCCGACGATGAGCGCCGCGAACTATGCCGGATACGGCGCTCGCCCGAACCCAGCGGCCCCCGGGGCAGGCGTTCCCGTAGAAGCCCCCATTCCTAATGATCCGCCGAGCACCAAGGTTGTGGCGCAGCATTTGGGTGTCATGGTGCTGTTCGGCGCCCTGCTCTACGCCACGTTCCAGTTCTTCATCTACAGCCGTACCGGGCAGCAGCTCGACGAAAATGCGTTTACCGAATATGCCAGCCAGTTCGCGGAATACCAGCGTCCCACCCTGGCGGCTCTCGATAACCTGCCGACAATTACCGGCGTAATCGCGGTGATCGGCATTATTATTGGGCTGATCTGGAAGCACCGCATCCTGCCCGCTATCGTGGGTATTCTTGCGGGCACGGGCGCGTGTTTGAGCGTCCACGTCCTCAAGAATTATGTGATTACCAAACCTAATTTCGGCATTCAGGAAGCCCTCTTGAACTCCGCGCCGAGCGGACACACGGCATTCGCCGCTTCTGCAGGTGCCGCGTTGTTCATCGCAGCCCCTCGCTCGCTTCGACCCACGATTGCGGTCCTGGCTGCAATGGCAACCTGCGCTACGGGCGCATCCACCATTATTAACGGCTGGCATCGCCCAGCGGATGTTATCAGCGCGATTTTGGTAGTTGCGCTCTGGACCGTTCTCGGCTTGGGCGTTCTTCGGTACCTGCGCCGTGCAGAATTTAACGCACCAACCCCTCGCGTGGTGGGAGCTATCGCGGTGCCGCTGTTGACGATCGCAAGCCTGTTCCTCTCGTTCTGCGCGGCCGCGATGTATGCGATCACCATGTTTTCCACCATGCCCGGGGGAGTGTTCGTTGCCTCAACCTGCATGATTCTGGCGGTCAGCACGGGCACCACGGCGATATTGGTGCGGCTTCTGCGCCCGCGTAACCAGGTATCTTCTCCCTATACGCGCGTGTGGGAATACTAGGGTCGTATCACGTTATGAAATATATATGTCACTGTTTGCCTACCCTCGTAACACGGGCATAGAATTTAGTATAGTTCATGCAAATTTTAGGATGCGCGTATCCTAGAAGAACAACCATCATCGGCGAAAGGTTAGAACTCATGGCGGGTACTCACGAAGGGCGTGTGATTGTTTTCCCACGGCTCACCGAAGTTCTCACCCCCTTTGAGACTAAGCCGCAGGCAAAGAAAATCCTTGATGCCGATGGCGGCAGCATCACCCTAATGGAGCTGGCAGCCGGTCAATCTTGGCACGAACACCACAGCGTACACCCGGTGGTCGTGCAGGTGCTTAAAGGCAAGGTTGATTACAGCGCCAAGGGGCAGAGTATTATTCTGGAACCCGGTAAAATCATCCACACCACGGCAAAACTGTTGCACTCGGTCACGGCACTCGAAGACTCGACCTTGATGGTCATTATGCTGACCGGAGAATCACATCCGGAGCCTAATATCACTATTGAGGTTGAACAGGTCTAGGGCACAACGCCTTAGAAATAAATAAATCCCTTTAAGCACGGTAATGTCCCGTATCCAGCGACGGATACGGGACATTGTCGTATATTCTCCCAAGCAGGCAAGCCGTATCAGGAGGTTTCGCGGTTTTCTTTTCTGTAGTCCGTGACGGTCATACCCGTCCACGCTTTGAAAGCGCGGGAAAATGAACTGACCTCGGTATAGCCGGTCAGCAGCGCAACATCCTGAAGACTCAGTGCGGGATTGCTCAAATAGGCGCTCGCCAAATTTTGCTGAGCTCGCTGGCATACAGCCTTATAACTAGTGCCTTCCTCCTGCAGTCGCCGCTGTAGGGAACGCGAGCTCATACCCAAATGTGCCGCCAGCTTCTCAATTCCGAAAGAACCGCTGGGAATCATCTGCGTGAGTTCGAGCGAGACGGTCTGCAGAAAACTTTGCCGCGCATCCAGCTGCATTAATTCTTGATCGAGTGCTGGCTGCACATACTCCCACATGACGTTGTTGCGCGTAGTGAAGGGCAGGGCAAGATCATGGGAAGCGAGCACGAGTGAGTTCTGAGCGGCACGATGAGAAGAGACCCCGAAAAACTCTTTCAACGCGGTACCGTAGGGGCGCGGCGATTCTACTCGCAGGGGAGTAATCTGCTGACCGGTGCCGGTACGCAGAATATTCATCAGAATAATCTGCTCAATGGCTACCCCGCTGGCAGGCAGTACCCCGGTGTGTCCGTCGTAGCTAAAACGGATGCTCGTGCGGGTGCCGTCAGGTTCAACTAACCCCCGCACGGGACCGGTTAGACGTTTGTACCGTGCGAAACGTCCCAGAGCCTCCGTTCCGTCTTCTGCCGCCAAGGCACCGAAAATCGCTGGAACTATGCCGTGCAGGGCAGTAATATCACCGTAGGTCAGCAGGGTCTCTTCGCGCGCTGAAGTATCGAGAACCTTGAGAAATCGGTGGTACTGCTCATGTGAGAGCTTCAGAGCCTCGCCCATGCGTGGCATCCGAAGACCCGCTTGGGCCAGCAGAGCAGGAACTTCTGGATGCTGATCGAGCAACGCCTGCGCCAGCTGAGAGGTGATGGTCATAGCTTCCACGGCGATTCCTTACGTTACATAAAGCGACGAATAATTTTGTCGAAGGCGCGATCGGGCAGAACCGTGTGCATCAGAACTGCAGGCTTTGCCATGAAACCGATGAGGTAGCGGGTCTTGGGTTTTTTCGCTTCGATGGCGTGGGTGATCGCCTTGGAAATAATGGCAGGGTCAGACAGCGACTCCGAGGAATAGTGGCGGCGCATATTCGCAGCGGTCTTACGGGCGATGCTTTCGTAGGCACCGCCCCGAGCGGATTCTTCCAGCTTATCTGCGGCGATCATGCCCCAGTCGGTCTTGATGCCGCCGGGCTCGATAATGGATACCTGAATACCGAAGTCGGAAGTTTCCATGCGCAGCGCATCGCTGAAGGCTTCGAGGGCGTACTTGGTGGCGTGGTACCAGGCACCCATGAAGGTGGTGAGGCGCCCACCCATTGAGGAGACGTTGATGATGCGCCCGGAGCGCTGCGCGCGCATCTGCGGCAGGACGAGCTGGGTGAGTCGTGCCAGCCCGAAGAGGTTTACCTCAAACTGGTTGCGTGCCTCGTCAAGGGTAACGTCTTCGATTGCGCCGTATGAACCGTACCCTGCGTTATTGACCAGAACGTCGATGCGTCCCTGCTCGGTAATAATGGTCTCTACAGCCTTCTTGATGGAGTCTTCGTCAGTGATGTCTAGCTGAAGCGGAATCACGCCGAAGGGTCGAAGCTCTTCGAGCTTTTCCAAACGGCGCGCTGCACCATAAACTGTGTGTCCTGCGGTTGCGAGATTCTTCGCGGTATCGTAGCCGATACCTGAGCTTGCGCCGGTGAGCAGAATAACCTGGGACATGATATTTCCTTTCAGAGATGTTTTGTGGATGTATCCAGTCTACGGGAGACTAAGTTAGCATTTCGCGCCAGGTTATTAACAGTTCGCGCCAATCTTCATGAGACATAGCGCCGTAAAAGATAAGAAAACCCCGCAGATACCTTCCTCACGGAGCACTTGGAGGAAAACGTATCTGCGGGGCTGGTCTGAAACAGGGCAAACGGACTAGGTGTTTGCTGCCGCATCCTGATCTGCGGGGGTTTCATCCACGTGGGTGGGATCAAGCACACGCGCTAAGAATGTCTTGGTACGTTCATGCTGCGGGCTGCCGATCACCCACTCGGCGGGTCCCTCTTCGACGACCACGCCATCCGCCATGAAGACGACTTTATCGGCGACATCGCGGGCGAAGCTCATCTCGTGAGTCACCACAATCATCGTCATGCCTTCGTCGGCGAGATCACGCATAATCGTAAGGACATCGCCCACCATTTCGGGGTCGAGCGCACTTGTCGGCTCGTCGAAGAGCATGAGTTCGGGGTTCATTGACAGCGCCCTAGCGATCGCCACACGCTGCTGCTGGCCTCCCGAAAGTTTACTCGGGTAGGCATTTTCCTTATCTGCCAGCCCCACTTTCGCCAGCTGTTCGCGGGCAATCTTCTCTGCCGTTGAACGATCGCGCCCTAAGACCTTGATCTGGGCAATCGTGCAGTTATCAAGCACGCTCAGATGTCCGAACAGGTTAAACTGCTGAAACACCATGCCCATGCGGGTGCGCAGGGCGTTAATATCGGCGTCCGGATCGGTTACCTCGATCCCGCCCACGGTAATGGTTCCCGCATTGGGCTCTTCGAGCAGGTTTACACATCGCAGAAGCGTTGATTTACCCGATCCCGAAGGGCCGATCAGACAGACGACCTCGCCCGGTTCAACCTGAATATCAATACCGCGCAGCACCTCGTTTTTGCCATAAGACTTATGTAGCCCCGTGATGCTCACCGATGCCGCCGATGTTACTGTGTCAGTCATGACAATCTCCCAAAGTCTTTGTCGTGGTTACTTGCGTGATGCGCCCGTGCGCTTCTCAAAATATGCGGATAGCTGCCCCAGCGGCACGGTAATAATCAGGTAGCACAGGCCTGCGACCACCAGGGGAGTGAGCCCTGCGCCGGATGCGGTAATACCTTCACGCCCGAATTTCGCCAGCTCGTACTGCGCGATTTGTACACCCAGCAGGTACACGAGCGAGGAATCCTTGGTCAGCAGAATAACTTCGTTAGTCAGCGGGGGGAGCACGATGCGAAATGCCTGCGGAATAATTACCGAGAGCATCGCCCGGGTGTGCGACATGCCCAGCGACCGTGCCGCCTCATACTGGCCCTTCGGAACCGCCTGCAGACCGGCACGCAGCACCTCGCTAATATAGGCAGAGGAGACCAGCCCTAGGGAGAGTGTTACCGGAATGAGGTTATCGACAAACCGGATTTTGAAGGCGAGGGGAATACCGTAACCGAAGGCAAAGAACACCAAGAGCGCCGGAATGCCACGGAAAATTTCGACATAGATTGTCGCCAACCACCGATAGGGTGCGATTGATGAGATACGCATGAGCGCCAGGATAAGACCAAGGCTTAGACCTACGGCGAAACCCAGGGCCGTGTAGATCAGGGTATTCTTGAGCGCTACCGTAATAACGTTCGGGAACTGCTTTTGCGCAACCTCAAGGTTGAATACCTGGCTGGACAGCGTTTTCCAGTCGGCAAGGGCAATAATAAGAACCGCGATAACCGCCAGCAGAGCGTACTGGGAGTACCGGAACATCGCCTGTTTTTTGCGGGGAGATAGTTTATTCTGTGCCATCGTTACACTAACGTAGTCTGTGTTTATCGTGATATTCAGGATGCGCGGTGCACGTGAGCGAACGAACGCGCACCGCGCTCATCGCGGTTAGTTTGCGCTGGATGAAGATGCGGATGAGGGCGAAGACTTAGTCTTGGTCCACTTTTCCTTGATCTTATCGAGTTCGCCGCTGGACTTGAGCTGCTGAATTGTCTTATTTGCTTTATCCAGCAGGGCTTTCTTTTCGGGGGCTACCGCACCGGCAATCTGGTCGGCGTTTTCCGAGGTCTGATAGGCGATCTTGAAAGAGCCGGGGTCTTTGGTTAGCGCCTCAGAAATAACCGAGAGGTTTGCCGAGACGGCCTGCACCTGACCGGTCTTCAATGCCGAGAACATGAGCTCGTTGTCCTCGTACTGCACAACATCCGCGCCTTTTTCTTTGGCATAGGATTCGCCGCTGGTTGCCTGCTGAGCGCCGACTTTGGCGTTCTTAAGATCTTCGACGGAGGAGATCTTGGAATTTTTGGGAACCAGAATCGCCTGGTTGTCTTCGAAATAGACATCGGTGAATTCCATCTTAGATTTCCGCTCGTCGGTCACGCTGATACCCCCGAGCGCAATATCGCATTGTCCGCTGGTGAGTCCGGTGCCCGAATCGAGGCCCTCAAAGCTGATGGAGGTGAGCTGTGCTTCTGCACCCAAGTCTTTGGCGATAGCGTTTGCAATATCTGCATCGATACCTACGATTTTTCCGTTTTCTTCGTATTCGAAGGGCATGTAGGGGGTGTTGGTGCAGACGGTGAGGACTCCGTTGTTGATAAGGTTTACCTCTCCGTTTTCGCCGTCGGATGCGGTTGAGACGCATCCGGTGAGGACGAGGGGTGCGAGCGCGAGGAGCGCGAGGGACTTTTTGAGGTTGGGTTTTGCGGTGAAAATCGACATGGTGTGCTCCGTGTGTAGAAAATTTTGATGTTTTCCATTGTGCACCTGTGCGATAAAGAATGCAAGTATACCTATAAATATTCACTATTTTTCTGAGGAAATAAAGAATTATGTATGCATAGTATGTATAAAACCAGGAATGCTGTCGCGCCGCAGCGGACGGCGGGAGAAGCGTGCTGCATGTGTGCAACACCGGGCACAAGAGTGCATATTTTCGTGAGTTAAAGTGTTCGCCACCTCAGATGACGTATCAAGGGGTGCTCAACTACCCCACGGGCGGCAGAACATGCCACAATTGAAGGCGTGAGCAACGTAGAGAAAAATGTTCAGGGTACCCGCGCAACCCTTGACAAGAAGACCGGCGATATCGCCGCCATGTTTGACACCGTCGCGAAGCGCTACGACTTGATGAACGGCATCTTGTCGCTGGGACGGCATATCTACTGGCGCAAGCAGACCGTCGCTGCTGTGGATGCGCATCCCGGACAGAAGGTCCTCGACGTTGCCGCCGGTACCGGAACCTCATCTGAGCCTTTCGCCGACGCCGGGATTGATGTTATCGCCGCGGACCTTTCCGAAGGAATGCTGGAGGTTGGGCGCAAACGCCGCCCCGATATGACCTTCGTGCGGGCGGATGTTACCGACCTTCCTTTCGAGGACGACAGCTTCGATGCCGTCACCATGTCTTACGGTTTGCGTAACGTTGCGGATTACCCCCGTGCGCTGAGCGAACTGTACCGGGTTACTAAGCCCGGCGGGCGCATCGTGGTGCTGGAATTCTCAACCCCAACCTTCGCCCTTTTCGGTAAGGTATATAAGGAATACATTATGAAGGCGATACCGCCCGTAGCGCGCGCGATCTCCTCAAACCCGGAATCCTATGTATATTTGGCGGAGTCGATTATCGATTGGCCGGATCAGAGAACCCTTGCCCACAAGTTCGCACAGGCGGGCTGGCAGGACGTCAAATATCGTAATCTCAGCGGCGGAATTGTTGCCATTCACCGTGGTTTCAAACCCCAAAACTAACACTCAGCACATCATCATTGAGCAACACACAGCATGCAGCTACGCACCAACACACCGAAGAAGGCATCGTGAGCACCTCAGAGCAATCCATTGCAGCCACCGATTTGATGGCAGGACTCGATTTCAACCTGCCCGCAGGGTTTGAGCTCATTGCGTCCGACCCGCAGCTTGGCCCCCAGATTCTTACCTCGCTGGCGCGGATTGAAGAGCGGCTTGCCGAGGCTATCAGCTACACCGATAAGCTCGCCGATGTTGCCGCCCGACACTTACTGCTCGCCGGTGGAAAGCGCGTGCGCCCCCTCCTGACTCTGCTTGCCGCCGCCGTGGACGGGCAGATTAACGACGACGTGATTGAGGCTGCGGTGGTCGTCGAACTCACCCATCTGGCGACCCTCTACCACGACGATGTGATGGACGATGCGCCCAAACGCCGCGGCGTCGATACCGCTCAGACCATTTGGGGAAATTCCGTCGCCATCCTGACGGGCGACCTCATTTTCTCCCGTGCCTCGCTGCTGGTCTCCGATCTGGGCACGCGACCCATGAAAATTCAGGCGCAAACCTTCGAGCGCCTGGTGTTGGGGCAGCTCTACGAAACAACCGGTGTACGCGAAAACCAGGATATTCTCGATCACTATATCTCCGTGATCGAAGGGAAAACCGGCTCGCTGATCGCGGCAGCGGGGGAGTACGGCTCGCTCTTGGCGGGCGCCTCCGAAGAGGTTATTCAGATGCTCGCCACCTACGGCGAACTCGTGGGCGTGGCATTCCAGCTCGCCGATGACGTGATCGATATTGTCAGCGATGGTGCATCCTCCGGGAAAACCCAGGGCACCGATCTGCGTGAGGGTGTGCCGACCCTGCCGACTATTCTGCTCAACCGTGCCGCAGAGGCCGGGGACGAATCAGCCCGTCAGGTTCGAACGCTCATTGAGGCAGACCTGAGCTCTGACGAGGCGCTAGCCGCCGCTGTATCCGCGCTCGCCGCGCATCCGGTCACGCAGGAAGCGTGGCAGATAGCCTATGATTGGGCAGATCGTGCAATCGAGGCCATTGCGCCGCTGCCGGATTCTACCGCGAAGGCGGCGCTGGAATCCTTCGCGCATGCCGTGGTGCATCGCGAGGGCTAAACCGCGTGATACGGTTGCTTCAGGAAGACTTGTTCACGAGAATGCGCATATTGATGCAGCGTAGTGTGTGAAGCACGCCCAGGTGGAGCTGAACTCGATAGAGCTCTTTAAGGGAAACTATGGCCCACAAAACCGTTACCGCATATCAATCTGCCGCAATATTCTTCAGCTCGGTTATAGCGGCTGCGGCAACGTTTGCTATATCGGTTATTGCTGCGTACTTTTTATCGCACAGTGAGTTTAGGCAGTTTCAGTCAGCATTCTGGCCCCTCGTGTTCGGAATTTATGGCATAACCGGCGCTATTCAGCAGGAAACAACGCGGGCAGTCGGGGCGTCCCTTCTGCAGAACCCGGAATCACGAACACACACTAATAGACTTTCATATTCCGCCGTGGCAGCCCTGTTAGGACTGAGTATTGCCGCGATCGTCGTCATGACCTCACCACTGTGGTCCTCCGCTTTCCCCACCTACCCGCAAATGAGTGTTGTACTGATAGCGTTCGGCGTCGTGATGTACGCCGTGTACGCTGCGGTTAGCGGCGCATCCGCAGGGCGGGATTCCTGGTATTTTTACGCCGCTTTAGGCAGCGGTGAGGCACTGATACGTTTGGCGGCAACACTGGCGGCGGTAGTGTTGTCGTGGCACCTGCTCGGATTTGAGACCGCCGTTGTCGTTGCCTCGCTGATCTGGCTTCCGTGCGTCGTATTTTCACGTACCGGGCGGCGCGTCTGGCACGCGAGCATTGATGTTAGTTCGCGGCGGTATGCACGAAATATTGTGATGCTCATGCTTTCATCCGCCGGTGCATCGATTCTTATGACGGCGTTTCCCTTTTTCTTACAGTTCACAACGCAGGATCAAAGCGCACAGTTCAATGCCTTGGTCGCTGCTATTGGGGTTACACGTTCGCCGATTATGATGCCGCTTCAGGCCTTTCAAGGGGTCACCATATCGGCTTTCTTGAAGCACCAAGATCACCCACTGCGCGCTTTAGCACGCCCGTGTCTGTGGGTCCTGGGAATCGGCGTTTTCGGCGCACTGCTTGCCTATCTCATCGGGCCTTTTCTCTTTGACATTTTCTACTCTAAATATGCCGGTCTTGCACCCGGAATGATGCTTGCTATTTTGACCTTTGAGTCCGCGATTATCGCCGTGCTCGTGCTCGCTGGAAATCTGGCTATTGCTTTGAATATGCACCGTTTATATGTGAGCGGTTGGGTTTGTGCGGCTACGTTGGCCTTGCTCCTGCTGCACGTGCCGCTGGATGTGGTGAGCCGTACCGAGCTCGCCCTCGGGGCTGCTCCGCTGTGCGGATTCACGGTAATTCTGGTGGGAATCTTGAGGAGTCCAAAGGCAGAGAGCCGTAAAAGTACCGATAAATCCGGTCTCTTCCAGGATGCACCTGCCACTCGGCACGAGAGGTCGTGAGGGCTGAAGATCGAGAAGCGTTAGTTTAAGAATGCTTGTGTTTATCTGTTACATTCCCCTCATAAATCCCACAGAATCCCACATGATGGGCTATCATTGACCAAATAGCCTACATCAGGTAAATCTAAAGAACGTCTGTGCCCACACACCATTGAGAGCACAGAGCACCCGGAGAATCGCGCCCAAACCCTAGCGTGCCTCCGTTCACAACGACATGCCCTGTCTACCCTTAAAGGCGCATCGTCGCGTGACGTGCATACATGAACATCTAGACCGAGGTAACCACTATCATGGGTACAAAACCCGCCAAGACCCCGGCGAAGCGTGAAGGCTTCTCCAGCCGCAGGGTCTTCCTTTTTGCCGCCATCGGCTCAGCTGTTGGTCTGGGAAATATTTGGCGTTTCCCCGCTGTTGCTTACGAGAACGGCGGCGGCGCCTTCATGATCCCGTACATCGTGGCGTTGCTGACCGCAGGCCTCACCTTCCTCTTCTTCGACTACGCGATTGGCCACCGCGGGCGCGCATCGTCCCCGCTGGCATTCCGCCGCCTCAACCGCAAAACCGAGTTTATCGGTTGGTGGCATATGGGCATTAGCTCGGTGATCGCCATCTACTATGCCGCGATTATCGCCTGGGCGGTGCGGTACATGATTTTCTCGTTCAACCAGGAATGGGGCGACGACGCGAAATCCTTCTTCATGAAGGACTTCCTGAAAGTGGGGGATCCAAAGCTTTCCTTTGACTTTAACCCCGGCATTCTTATTCCGCTCGTGCTGGTATGGATTTCCCTGATCGTCATTATGGCGCTGGGCGTACAAAAAGGCGTGGGTGCCGCCAATGTGGTGTTTATGCCCCTGCTGATCTTTATGTTCGTGGGCCTGGTCGCGTACTCGCTCACCCTGCCCGGCGCGATGAACGGCTTGAACACCCTGTTTACTCCCAACTGGGGTGCGCTAACTAATGGCGAGGTGTGGGTCGCCGCCTACGGACAGATCTTCTTCTCGCTCTCCCTCGGTTTCGGCATTATGGTGACTTACGCATCCTACCTGAAGCCCAAGACCGACCTGACCGGCTCGGGTACCGTCGTGGGTTTCGCCAACTCTGGATTTGAGCTGCTGGCGGGTATTGGTGTGTTCGCGGCGCTGGGCTTCATGGCTCAGGCACAGGGCATCGCCGTAGGCGAAGTCGTCGAAAAAGGTACCGGCCTGGCGTTCATCGCCTTCCCCACCATTATTTCGCAGGCGCCGGCTGGTGCACTCATCGGATTCCTGTTCTTCGGTTCGCTCCTCTTCGCAGGATTCACTTCGCTCATCTCGGTTCTTGAAGTCATTGTCGCTGGTGTGCAGGATAAAGCTGGCACCTCACGTCTGTCTTCGACCATGATCGTGATTATTCCGTTGGCGATTATCTCGACCCTGCTGATGCCCACCGCATCCGGCCTGTACGTGCTGGATATCCTCGATAACTTCGTGAATAGCTTCGGTATTCTGGCGGCCGGTCTGACCTCCATTGTTGTGGTTGTCTACTGCTTGCGGGCCCTGCCGACCCTGCGGGATCATCTGAATTCTGTCTCCTCCTTGAAGGTGGGCTGGCTCTGGATGATTCTCTTGGCGGGCGTTACCCCGTTGATCCTGGGGTACAGCCTGATCTCCACGCTCGTGAAGACCATTAATAAACCCTACGAAGGCTACCCAGCAGATCTGCTCGGCATCTTCGGCTGGGGCATGGTGGCATTCCTGATTCTTGGCTCCATCGTGATTTCATTCCTGCCGTGGTCGCATAAGTCACGTGCTGCCGAGGAACCCCCGGCACCGCCCGTTATCGGCGGTAAACTCGCCCACACGCATGTGGACGATGCCGCGCTGAAAGCACACGCAAAAGCACAGGGTGAGGAGGCATAATGAGTGGTGCAGCTATCGCTATGATGATCGTGGCAATCCTCATTATCTGGGGCGGCCTGGTGTTTGCCCTCGTAAACCTGAGCAGGCACCCCGAAGAACCTGAGGATGATGCTGTCGAGCAGGCAGCCACCGAATAATACCGTTTACGCGCGCGGGCAGGTCTGCGGGCTGTGCCCGGTACGTAGAAACATAGAATACTCGCGCACTCGGCGCGAATAAAAAGTGTTGGTACGAGAACTCTAACCGGTTCTCGTGCCAACACTTTTATGCATCTGCGGCAAGAATTCAGGATTTGTCGCGGGCGCTCGCCGCAGAATCCTCGGTGTCTTCGGGCGAGAGTTGCACCGCATCCAGAAGATAGTTCTGCTCGCGTTCTTCGCTGCCCTCAGAGGACTGAGAAATCTGCACAATAGGAATCATGCCGGTCTCGACCGCCGTAAGCTTCGACGGGCGCGAGGTGCGTGAGGCGCGCACCGCATCCACCGTGAAAATTATGAGAGCCACCCAAATCAGAGATAAGCCAATCCACTTATCCGGGGTAATCCTATCGTGCAGCACGAAGAGCGCCAAGAAGAACTGAATAGTCGGCCCCATATACTGCACCATGCCGATCACCGACAGAGGCAGCGCCCGCGCCGCCGCCGAGAAAAGAACCAGCGGAGTCACCGTGACAATGCCGGTGGAAGCGAGCAGCCAGAAATGCCCGGGGCCTTGCGAAAATAGTGTGAGCTGCCCCTGCGTATTCATCCACCACAGCACCACGAGCGCCACCGGAAGCAAAATAAAAGTCTCAAGTGATAGCGACACCACCGGATGCACACTTGACCCCACCCGCGCCTTGAGCAGCCCGTACGTTCCGAAGGTGAAGGCAACACCCAAACCCAGCCACGGAATCTGCCCGTACACCACGCTCATAATCAGTACCGCCACGGTCGAAATCCCGATGGCGACCCACTGAACTTTTCGCAGCCGCTCGTGCAGGAACACGACTCCCAACACCACGGAGACCAGCGGGTTAATAAAATACCCCAGCGACATGTCGATCGTATGCCCGTGCGTGGTGGAGTACACATAGATCATCCAGTTCGCGCCGATCAGCAAAGACGCGACCGTCAAAATACCCATAGTGCGCGGAGTACGCACCGCCTGGTTAAACGGCTTGGTCAACCGGAAAATAGGGAGCAGAACCGCGCAGAATGCCAGTGAAAAAATCACACGCGAGAGCACAATCTCCAGCGCAGACGAAGACGCCATGAGATAGAAATACAGCGGCAGCATACCCCAGATCGCGTAGGTGGTAAAAAGACAGATAAAACCATTGCGGGTCTGTGCAGCGTGTGCCGCCGTGCCTGATGCGGGTGCTGTAGCGCTGTGAGCGTTCTGCGCCATAGTGTGAGGGATCCTCCCTACCTGTGAACGAAAGATGAGATGTGAACTTCTAACAACTCTACTCTTCACCGCACTCTTGCACGAGTGTGAGGCGCCGACTGGCGGAGGCGAGTCGCCTATTAAACGCCGATGGGGCGCAACATAATACAGCGTTGCACCCCACCGGAATGATGAAATTCCTAGGTCAGGATAATATGCCGCAGGCACGGGGTAAAGACCCTGTATGCCTGCTGATACAGCGTTGTCTACAGACCGAAGAACCGCGAGAAGAAGCCCTTCTTCTTGCCGGTTTCCTGAGTCTGCTCCTGCTCCTCGTGCTGATCGGCATTCTGTTCAGCGGGCTTGATCACCGGAATTGCAGTTGCCGGGGTGTTCTCGGTCTGCGGTGCGGATGCGCCGGTACCTGAAGCGGCAGGTTTGGGTGCCTGCTGCGGCTGCTGCTGGGCACCTGCCGCTGCGGGCTTCTGTGCGCCGGACTGAGGTGCTTCCTGTCCCTGACCTGCGCTTGCGCCGGGTTTGCCAGCTGTGCGCGGGGTGATCGATGTGCGGGACTTCGAGGCATCGGAGGCACCGGGCTTCGCCGCCTTAGCCTGACCCGCAGATGTGCCGGTCTGTGCCGCAGCAGCGCCAGCGTTCGGAACAACATCGCCTGGGAGGGTATTGACCGTTACGCGACCGTGCTCGGAATTCTCGCGCGGATCCTGATCGAAAGGGGCCTCGGTATCCGGGTAGAGGTTCTCGGTCGTGCGCACACCCGCCACCGGTTTCTGCGATGCGCCAGCGGGTACAGCGCGCTTTGCGGCCGCCGCGGGAGCCTGAGGCTGAGCCGGTGCTGCTTCTTCCGGCTGTGCATTTTCCTGCGCGGGGGCGCTCTTTGCTGCCTGTGCGTCCTTAGGCGTCTGGGCTTCCTCGGGTTCCTGAACGGTGGGTGCCTGCTCGGCTTCGGCACGTGCCGCCGCACGCTCTGCCGACTGCTGTTCGCGCAGGGCCACCTGCTCTGCAGCCTCGGCAGCGGCAGCCTGCTCAACTTCGGTGCGTTCAGCCGCCAATTCCGCACGGTACTGCTCAGCCTCTGCGGCAAGCTGCGCAAGTTCCTGGGCGGTAACCTCGGGCTTCGCGCGCTCGATACCGCTGATGCGCCCCTCATCGAACCATAGCCGCAGGGCGCCGTCGGTCATGGTGAGTACCACGGTGGCCTCGGTATCCCAAGCGGTATGGAACCCGCGCTGACGCGCATAAGAATTAACGGCGAGTGGATGATCGTGAATATCTTCGCTTTGCAGAGCCTTCGCAATCACGCGCCCTACACCTTTGTACGTGGGCGCATCCAGGGTCAGTTCGGGGCTGTCGATCAGGCTCCATGCCCGCACAGACCCCGAAGGCAGGGGATAGTGGGCGTACAAACCGGTCACCGTTTTCGTTGCCAAAGTCAGGCGACGCGCCAATCCCTCTGAGAGCGGAATTTCGTCGGTACTCAGCTCCAGCACTGAGTCGCGTTCACCGGCATCTCGCGCCTGCAGCGCCGCTGAGACTACCGCATTTGGAAAATATCCCAATTGCTGCCACGACCAAATCCAGGTTCCACGGTTTTCAGATTCGGTACCGAGCAGGTAGGGTTGAAAAGACACCGGATCGGCGGCCTTGAACGTGAGGGACTGTTCGGCGAAGTTTACGTCGTAGTCAGCAGACCCAATAAGTTCAGCCAACCGCGCCTGGTATTCGGTCGAGATAAAGATTGATGCGTCAATAAGATCCTGCAAAGAATTCGTCATAGGTTAAGGGTAACAACCTTTTTGGTGTGAGTACCCACAAACTGCACCAATTTTGTGGGTCGGATGGAGAAAAAATTTGAACAAGAGACAACTCGGTAACCGATGCTAGAACACACACGCAAAAGTGTGTTCCCTAACCTATCATGACGTTATAAATCGGCGTGACGGCGGATGCTTCGCTAAAATCAATAGAGTAGCGGGTAGCTTCCCGCCGGGACCTAAGATGCAAGCTGACGATAAAGGAATGGAAAACCATGACGGATACCCGACGTTCTGAACCGACGAGTAGAGCCGCCCGCACCCAGGATGCGCTCAACCGTATCGGTAGCTGGCTTCTTGATGTCGTCAAGGCTGAGCCCGGGTGGAGCGAGATGATCCTCGACGTAAAACCCCTCGCCGGGCAGGTCTATATTCGCGTGCGTGAATTCCGTGACGGCGAAGAGTACATCGGTTCGGTGGGCCCCCTCAAGGAAGATTCGCCCGTACTGCCCGATCTTCGCAAGCTCCAGCGCGCCGCTTACGACGGCAACCGCGGCACCTGGTTTACCGCATCTGTGGTGGTGGCGGCCAATAACTGGCCCGAACCGAAGTTCAGTGTGGGGGCATCTTATAACCGCGACGAAGAACCGGAGAACTGGGGTACTGAAGGAACCCTGAGTGCTTCGGATGTGCGCGAGCATCTGCACATGTTCCCGCGCGATTCCGAGCGTATTCCCGCTTGGGCAACCGAACGTATGCACGGTCGAGCTCGTGATGTTTCGGGCTTGCATAAAGAAACTGATTACGAGGTTCCCAATCCCTACCTCGCCGCTGCACTCGAAGCTTTCAAGAAGGATGTCAAAGAACGAACCCTCATTAACGTAGTGCGCACCATGCTCGGCGGCGATTTGCTCGTGGATGCTTCCGGCTCAACTATTGTTCCCGCAGGGCACCTTGACATTGGTCCCGAATCGCAGCTGCGCTACCAGGTTATTCGCCTTGAAAACGGGATGCAGGCGCTATGCGTATTCTCGTCGGCAGAGTATGTTTCGCAGAGTTACATGCGTGAAAACTCCGACGATGACGAGCTGATTCTGCGCGAACCCGCCGTCAAGATTTTCATGGATTTCTTAAGCAACCCCGACCTTGATCTGATTGCGATAGATCCGGGCTCTAACCACGAATGCTACATTGAGCGCGCCCAAGTGCAGTGGGTTGTGAACTCGCCCCGTAACGACGGTGCGAAAATGGCTCTTATCAACGACAATATGCAGCAGCTTCTCGGATCGTTGGTGGCACCAAACTCTATTCTGGTGGTGGCGATTGACCCCAAGAGTAAGGTACAGGGACCGGCATTCGTCCCCGATGATGAAGGCAACCCCACGAACATGTTGGCGTTCACCTCGCCGATTGAAGTTGCCGCTATTGATCCTGCAATTGAGGTGCGCGTAGCACACGCGATTGAGGTACTGACCCTCGCGGAACAGCTCAACGCCCCGGGTATTCAGATCAACTACTTCAACCCTAGCGCTGTGCTCGACATCAAGCAGATCCGCGAGCTCCTCGATATTGTGCGTGAACAGGAAGCGGTCTTCGGCGCTTCTCCCGCTGGTGCTAGTGCACCCGCATAGTTCATAAAAGCCGTCACGCTAAAATCGCCCGGAAGAAACACCCATACGGTGTTATCTCTTCCGGGTGATTTTGTGTTTGGAGAGGGTTGTAAAATCCTGCAAACGGGTTAAAAATATGGGGTCGGTGACTCCACCTCACTGAAAGTCACCGGCCCCATGCTGCAGCCGTGCGTCATGTTCTCGAATCTACAGGGGAACAGGCGCTGCCGTAACTTACGAACCAGATGCGGCGGCTGCCACGGCCTCGCGGACGCGAGAACCGAGCTCAGGGTGAACGCTATCCCAGTATTGGAACGCGCGTTCACGAATCTCGTCGGAACGAACAGCGCCTACGTGACCAGAGATGTTGCTGATCAGGCGTTCGCGTTCTTCGTCGTTCATGGTTACCTCGTAGAGGGTGCGCGCCTGCGAGAAATCATCGTCATCCGGGCGCAGAGTGTAGGCGGTGCGTACCAACTCGCCGTCAGACTCCCAGCTACCTTCGCCAGCGCGTGCCGCATCCGCATGCGGACCGCCCAAACTATTCGGTGCGTAGGTGGGAACGGACGGGTCGTTGAAGTTGTAGCGCATCGAGCCATCATGCGAATAGTTGTTCACCGGCGCCGCGTGGGGTGCGTTCACCGGCAGCTGCGCGAAGTTGGTGCCGATGCGGTAGCGATGCGCATCCGGGTAGGAGAAGATACGACCGAGCAGCATCTTATCGGGCGAAGCCGCGATACCGGGCACAAAGTTCGAGG
>ERZ772956.282-NODE-282-length-41237-cov-4.598417_pt1 | contig 41237 bp, 39 predicted proteins | sample MGYA00580683_ERZ772956 | MGnify/ENA primary metagenome ERZ772956 (study PRJEB29015, sample SAMEA2738077) | human oral metagenome | biome: human oral; feature: human-associated habitat; material: saliva | place: China | collected 2212 ... | reverse complement strand
CTAATAAAAAACTAACACCAATCACAATTCTAACTTCAAAATAGAAAAGGAGGTGCAAGTTACCTGTTATATAGTCTCCAAATCGGAAACATTGTTTAGCGTGACATATCGTCATGCTCGTTTAATAAATGATTACATTAAACGGCTTTCACATTGAGAGCTCGCAAATACTACACAAAAGTTAAACAAATTGCAAGGGATTTATTCAAAGCAAATAAAAAGTGCGGTCATTTATCACCGTATTTTCTCATCAAGAAACACTTAGAAAAATCACCGCACTTAAGCACATTAAATTATTGATGGTTATCTAATAGCGTAATATGTCGTTTTGCTACAATCCACGCACCAACATATCCCATAATTAAACAGCATACTAATAAGAATACAAATTCGCCAACGCCTAATCCATTCAAACTGAATTGGACGGCAAAAATATCCGTTACATATTTCACGGCAGAAGTAAAATAGCTGATGATAAAACTACTAAAAATTGCAGCAGCTAATCCACCTAATACAGCATAAATCATCCCTGTATAAAGATAAGGACGAAGAATAAATTGATCTGTTGCACCAAGCAATTTCATCACATCAATACTTGATCGGCTACTGTACACATCAGAGCGAATGCTGTTACCAATAACCAAAAATACCGCTATCGTCATTAATACAGTACAGAAAATTGCCACATGGGCAATTAACCAAGAAAGTGCGGTTAATTTTTCCATCCAGTCGTTATCCAAGCGAACTTCTTGTACCCCTTTAATTTTAGTTAAATTGGTACGTAACTCATCACGTTTTTCTGAAACATTAAAGTCGCTCGTTGGTTTTACCATAACGACAGCAGGTAATGGATTATCATCTAGAATTTCTAATTCTTCACCAAAGCCAGACCAGCTTTTAAATTCCTTTAAACTTTCTTGGCGAGAGACATAATTCAGTGATTCCACTCCATCTTGTTGACGGATTTTCTCTACCACTAAATTCGCATCTTCTTCACTTAAATTCTTATGAAGATAAATCGTCAATTCACTTTCCGGATAAAATTGAGTGGTCGCTAAATGTAAATTTTTCCACATTAAATAGCTCACGGTTGGGATTGTCAGAGATACAGCAATCACCAAAATCGTGAGCAGCGTGCCAAATTTACGTTGCCATAAATCTGTCCATACTGCACGCAAAGTATAGGCTGTTTGAACAAAAAAGGATGCATCCGTTGGTCGGCTCATGATTATTCCTTAATAACGTAAATAACCTTGTTCAAGCACAAGACAAGGTTTTGGTTTTTGTTGAATTAAATTAATGTCGTGAGTAGCAATTAACACGGTCATTCCGAGACGATTAAATTCTTCAAACAAATTAAAAATGCCTAAAGAAAGTTCATCATCTAAATTACCCGTTGGTTCATCTGCTAGTAAGAGCTGCGGTTTATGCACAATCGCACGTGCAATATCAACGCGTTGCTGCTCCCCTCCAGAAATTTGTGGTGGCAAATAGTGGGCTTTATTACGCAATCCTACACGATCTAAAGATGCCATCGCTCGTGTATGCGCATCTTTTGGATGCATACCTGCAATAATCAACGGCAATGCCACATTTTCCACCACTGTACGATCTGTTAATAAACGATAATCTTGGTGAACCATACCAATTTGGCGACGCAGAAATGGAATTTCATATTTTGACAAGCGAGTAATATCGTGTCCGTTAAACCAAATTTGACCCGCGTTGGCTTTTTCCATCCCCATAATAAGCTTGAGTAATGTACTTTTCCCTGCGCCTGAATGCCCAACTAAGTAAGTCATACTTCCCACTGGAAGATGAAAATTCAAGCCTTGTAACGCGGGCTGTGTTGCGCCATGATAGGCTTTAGAAACATTTGAGAACTTAATCACAATTTTTCCTTATTCTTTTTATTCTTCTTCATGAACGAATAATGCCTCAATAAATTCTTTGGCATTAAACTCACGTAAATCTTCAATTTTCTCACCTACACCGATATAGCGAATAGGCAACTTAAACTGATCGGCTATGGCAAAAATCACGCCGCCTTTTGCCGTGCCATCTAATTTAGTTAGAGAGATCCCTGTTAAACCGACAGCCTCATTAAATAACTTCGCTTGGCTAACAGCATTTTGTCCTGTTCCAGCATCCAGCGTAAGCATAATTTCATGTGGCGCAGTTTCGTCATATTTTTTCATAACACGAACAATTTTTTTCAGTTCGTCCATTAAATTATTTTTATTTTGCAGACGACCCGCCGTATCCGCAATAAGAATATCAATATTGCGTGCAGCCGCTGATTGCATCGCATCAAAAATCACCGATGCAGAATCAGAACCGGTGCTTTGGGCAACAACTGGAATATGATTACGCTCGCCCCAAACTTGAAGCTGCTCAACAGCCGCCGCACGGAAAGTATCGCCCGCCGCAAGCATCACCGACTTTCCTTCAGCCTGAAATTTACGTGCAAGCTTACCAATTGTCGTCGTTTTACCCACGCCATTTACACCCACCATTAAAATTACGTAAGGTGTCTTCGTAGTATCAATCACAAGAGGCTGTGCTACTGGCTCAAGAATATCCGCCATTTCTACTTTTAATTGTTGATATAAAAGCTCAGCATCTTGTAATTCTTTGCGAGTTGCATGTTCCGTCAAATTTTTGATGATTTTACTTGTTGTCGGCACGCCAATATCCGCAATCAAAAGTTGTTCTTCTAATTCTTCAAACAACTCATCATCAATTTTCTTTCCTAAGAAAAAACTACGAAAACCCGCGCCAATATTTTGTTTAGTTTTCAGTAATCCCTTAACTAAACGACTAAAAAAGCCCCCTTCACTTGGCTTTTCACGAGTTTCAATTTCAACAACAGGCTGAAGCTCATCTTTAATATCTTCAACAATTTCAGATTCAACCAAGTTTTCTGTAATTGGAAGATTATCTTCTAAATTTTTCGCTTCGATGATTTCTTCGACTGGCTCAAGTGAGGTTGAAATTTCCTGTATTTTTTCTTCTTCAACTATTTCATTCGTCTCAATACTTTCAGCTAAAAACGGCTTAGAATCCACCGCACTTTCTACTGTCTCTAATTCAGACGGCTCTTCAACTAAATCATGAGTTTCAAGTTTTTCAATAGATGGCTCGATATCTTTAATCTTTTCTTCAATTGTCGGCTCAATTTTAGGTTCATCTTGCTTTTTATTACGCCCAAATAACGATGCCCAAAATCCGCCTTTTTTATTTTCTTCAGCCATAAAATGCTCTCTTAACTGCAATCCGATAAAAATGTCGTTTATTCTAGCAAAAAATCGTCTAAACTAAGCACAATTTTCAATAAAAATCGAATCTTTATGAAAAAAATACAAACGCCAAATGCAAAGGGCGAGGTTCGCATTATTGCTGGGCTATGGCGAGGGCGAAAACTTCCAGTATTAAATTCAGAAGGCTTACGCCCAACTGGCGATAGAGTGAAAGAAACGCTTTTTAATTGGTTAATGCCTTATATTCACCAGTCTGAATGTTTAGATTGCTTTGCAGGGAGCGGCTCATTAGGTTTTGAAGCACTTTCTCGCCAAGCGAAAAAAGTGACTTTTTTAGAACTAGATAAAATCGTCGCCAATCAATTAAAAAAGAATTTACAAACGCTCAAATGCTCATCAGAACAGGCTGAAGTAATTAATCAAAGTAGTTTGGATTTTCTAAAACAGCCACAAAATCAACCGCACTTTGATATCGTGTTTTTAGATCCACCCTTTCATTTTAATTTGGCAGAACAAGCAATTAGCTTACTTTGTGAAAATAATTGGCTAAAACCTAATGCGTTAATTTACGTAGAAACAGAGAAAGACAAACCGCTCATCACACCTAAAAACTGGACATTATTGAAAGAAAAAACGACAGGAATGGTGAGTTATCGTTTATATCAAAATTAGAGAAAAATTATGTTAGATATTGTTTTATATGAACCAGAGATCCCACAAAATACCGGCAACATTATCCGCCTTTGTGCCAATACAGGATTTCGCTTGCACTTGATTGAACCGCTAGGTTTCACTTGGGATGATAAACGCTTACGTCGCTCAGGTTTGGATTATCACGAATTTGCGGAAATCAAACGCCACAAGACTTTTGAAGCCTTTTTAGAAAGCGAAAAACCCAAACGTCTCTTTGCACTCACAACAAAAGGTAGTCCAGCACATAGCCAAGTAAAATTTGAACTTGGTGATTATTTAATGTTTGGCCCAGAAACTCGTGGTATTCCAATGTCAATTTTAAATGAAATGCCCATGGAACAAAAAATCCGCATTCCAATGACAGCCAATAGCCGCAGTATGAACTTGTCTAATTCGGTCGCAGTAACGGTTTATGAAGCGTGGCGACAATTAGGCTATGAAGGTGCAGTAAATTTACCAGAAGTGAAATAAACAAAAAAAGAGCAATTAAAATTTGATCAGTACCGCACTTTTGTTTCTGCCAAACGCTAAAAGGGATTACATTGTGCCGGATTGCCGGTGGTTAGCCCCACTTTAAACCATTGCAAACGCTGGGCTGAGGTGCCATGGGTGAAACTATCAGGAACCACATAACCTTGGCTGCGTTTTTGCAAACGATCATCGCCTACCGATTCCGCTGCATTAAACGCTTTTTCAATGTCGCCGCGTTCAAATAAACCACTCTTTACCGCTTGTGATGCCCACACGCCGGCATAGCAATCCGCCTGAAGTTCCAATTTCACGGAAAGTTGATTTGCTTCTGTGCGGGATGAACGACTTTGCAGACGATGCACTTGTGTCAACGTGCCGAATAAATTCTGTACATGATGCCCTACTTCATGGGCAATCACATAAGCAAAGGCGGATTCGCCGGCTGCACCCAGTTTATTTTTCATGTCGTTATAAAACGATAAATCCAAATAGACCCGTTGATCATTCGGGCAATAAAATGGCCCCATGGCAGATTGCCCCGTGCCGCACGCCGTTGGGGTTACACCATTGTAGATAACCATGCGAGGTTCTACATATTGTCGGTTATTTTTGGAAAAGTATGTGGACCACACTTCCTCTGTGTCGCCTAGCACCACTTTGGAGAGTTTAAATAATTGGTCTTCTTGCTGTGATTGCAAAGGTGAACTTTGCGTAGTGCCCACCTCCATCTCACCGACCAAGCCTGATAAATCCACGCCATAATAAGCGCCGACTAAAATAATGAGTAGTCCCAAAACACCGGTCGGTTTTCCGCCACCGAAACCACCGCCCGAGGAGCGTCTATCTTCTACATTTGAACTTTCTCTACGGCCTTGCCAACGCATACTTTTTCCTATCGTTAAGTTAAATTTGCACTATTCTAATCTAGAACCCTTTTCCCCGCCTAACATTTTATTCCTAGACTTATACAGCTGAATCGGGTATGTTGTGGCTCCCTTAAATCAATCAACAAGGAGATCAAAATGGGATTATTTGATTTTATCGGCGATATCGGCAAAAAAATCTTCAGCAAAGAAGAAGAGGCTTCCGCCGCAGTAACCCAACACATTAACGAAGACAATCCGGGTGTTGCGGATGTGGAGGTGAAAGTCGAAAACGGCGTGGCTAAAATTTCAGGCGTGGCAAGCTCTGCCGATGCGTTGGAAAAAGCAGTATTAATGGCGGGAAATATTGCTGGTATCAGCAACGTTAATGTTGATGACGTGACCGTGAAAAACGGTGAAACCCTTGCCGGCGATGATGAATTTTATGTCATCCAAAAAGGCGATACCCTTTGGAAAATTGCTGAAAAACATTACGGCGACGGCAACAAATACACCGCCATCGTAACGGCAAATAAAGAAGTAATTAAAGACGCAGATAAAATCTTTCCAGGTCAAAAAATTCGTTTACCGAAAAGCTTATAGTGTTATTAAAAACGTTTCGATAAACGACCGATCTTCATATTTAAATGATCTGCACCCCAAAAGTTGGAATCAACAAACCAACAATTGAGGTGCAGCTCAATTATCTTGAAAATTTTAACCGCACTTTTCTCTCTAAAATTAAACATTATGTGCTAAACGATATTCAACCAAATCCTCAATGGTAAGCACAGAATAACCAAATTTTTTCGCAAATTCTACAATCTCGGGAGCGCGAGCCATTGTGCCATCATCGTTAGTAATTTCACAAATCACACCTGCATGTTTAAATCCTGCCAGACGCGCTAAATCAACGGAAGCTTCAGTGTGTCCGCGGCGAGTAAGTACGCCACCATTTGCTGCACGAAGTGGAAAGACATGACCGGGACGATGTAAATCTGTTGGAAGTGCATTATCAGAAATCGCCGTTTGAATGGTTGTGACTCGGTCTGCAGCAGATACGCCTGTAGAAACACCTTTCGCGGCTTCAATCGTCACAGTAAAAGCCGTTTTGTTTACGCTATTATTGTGTTCTACCATTGGCGGTAAATCGAGTTGTTGGCAACGTTCATCAGTAATGCATAAACAAACAATGCCACTTCCATAACGAATTAATTTTGCCATTTGTTCTGGTGTGATTGTTTCAGCTGGGAAAATTAAATCGCCTTCATTTTCACGATCTTCATCATCTAAAACTAATACGCCACTTCCATTTTTGAAGGCATTAATTGCGTTAAGTACGCGTTCTTCAGCGGTATTGCCGAATGGGGATAAAATTGACTGATTCATAGTAATTTCCTAATTTGAGATTTCAATTAAATACCAGAATCAGGGCTGAGAAATGCAAATAAAATGAACGATTTGGGAACCCAACTCGTTTTATTCTCTTTCATCCAGACTTTACTGTCGGCTTTGGAATTTCACCAAATCTGCTGACTTTAAAAGTGAAAATCAGGACAATTTAGCAGGGAAAATTTGCCAAAAATTGACCGCACTTTTAAACGCTCGTGGGCTTTACCACCGGTAGGGAATTTCACCCTGCCCTGAGAATGCGCACTAAGTATAGCGCAAAATACCTAGGCACTAAATCAGAACGTGAAAAATATTTTCATTTAGCCTACAATAAACGCACTCAATTCTTACGCTACCAAGAGCGGATTATGTCAAAAGCAAAAGAGAAAAAAGTCGGTGTCATTTTCGGGAAATTTTATCCCGTACACACAGGCCATATAAATATGATTTATGAAGCGTTCAGTAAAGTCGATGAACTACACGTTATCGTGTGTAGTGATACGGAGCGCGATTTAAAATTATTTTACGATAGTAAAATGAAACGTATGCCGACCGTGCAGGATCGTTTGCGTTGGATGCAGCAAATTTTCAAATATCAAAAAAATCAGATTTTTATTCATCATTTGGTTGAAGACGGTATTCCGAGTTATCCAAATGGCTGGCAATCTTGGAGTGAAGCGGTTAAAACCCTATTTAATGAAAAACATTTCGAACCTTCAATCGTATTTAGTAGCGAACCTCAAGATAAAGTACCTTACGAGAAATACTTAGGTTTAGAAGTTTCGTTAGTTGATCCTGACCGCACTTTCTTTAATGTGTCCGCAACCAAAATTCGCACCACACCATTCCAATATTGGAAATTTATTCCAAAAGAAGTTCGCCCTTTCTTTGCCAAAACGGTGGCAATTTTAGGGGGAGAAAGTAGTGGTAAAAGCGTGCTTGTGAATAAGTTAGCCGCAGTATTTAATACCACGTCTGCATGGGAATACGGGCGTGAATTCGTGTTTGAAAAGCTCGGTGGCAACGAGCAAGCAATGCAATATTCTGACTATCCGCAAATGGCTCTTGGTCATCAACGATACATTGATTACGCAGTGCGCCATGCACATAAAATTGCATTTATAGATACGGATTTCATCACCACGCAAGCATTCTGCATTCAATACGAAGGAAAAGCCCACCCATTTTTAGATTCGATGATTAAAGAATATCCATTCGATGTCACTATTTTGCTTAAAAATAATACTGAGTGGGTGGATGATGGCTTGCGTAGCTTAGGCTCACAAAAACAACGCCAACAATTTCAACAACTACTCAAAAAACTGTTAGATAAATATAAAGTTCCTTATATAGAGATTGAATCGCCAAGTTATCTTGATCGTTATAACCAAGTTAAAGCAGTCATTGAGAAAGTGTTAAATGAAGAAGAAATCAGTGAATTACAAAATAGTCCATTTATTATAAAAGGAAAACATCAATGATCTTATTTGCCGGTGATCCACACGGAAGCTACGATCATATTTACCCTTTTGTGAGAGAGCAGGAAAATGTCGCACTCATAATTTTAGGCGATTTACAGCTCACTACAACAGATGAGTTGGATAAACTCGCACAACATTGTGATATTTGGTTTATTCATGGAAATCATGATAGCAAAACAATTAGTGCTTTTGATGCGATTTGGGGCTCTGAATGGCAATCACGGAATTTACACAATCGCGTAGTTGATATTCAAGGAACCCGCATTGCAGGATTAGGCGGTGTATTCCGCGGGCAAATTTGGATGCCGCCCAATCGCCCCATGTTTTTTGATCCTATTCATTATTGTCAATATAGCCCACAAGAGAAAATCTGGCGAGGCGGTGTGCCTTTGCGTCATCGCACGTCAATTTTTCCATCAGATATTGAAATCTTAGAAAACCAACAAGCGGATGTGTTGGTTTGTCACGAAGCCCCTAAACCACATCCGATGGGTTTCCAAGTAATCAATGATTTGGCCATGAAGATGGGAGTTAAGCAAGTATTCCACGGACATCATCACGAAAACTTTACTTATCGAACAAAGTATCCCTACAAAATCACGAATGTAGGTTTCCGTAGTCTTGCTGACGCTGAAGGAAATTATTTGCTACAAACGATCGACGACCGTGAAAAATAAATCTAGTCCAAAACAAAAGCCAATTCACTTGAATCGGCTTTTTTACATTCAAAGTGCGGTATTATTCCGCATTATTTTTCGATTTAATAATGGCGTAAACCACACCTGTTGATAAAGCACCAATCGCAATTGCACCAAAATATTTCAACGGCTCAGATACAAATGGAATGACAAATAATCCGCCGTGTGGAGCTTGTAATGTAATATTTAATCCCATTGAAATCGCACCAGCCACCGCACCACCAATCACTGAGCTAATAATGACTCGAATTGGATCAGCTGCCACAAATGGTAATGCACCTTCAGAAATAAAACATAAACCAAGAACAAATGATGCTTTCCCTGCATCGCGTTGACTAACGGTGAATTTATTGCGAGCAATCCAAGTCGCAACTGTCATGCCAATTGGTGGAACCATACCCGCGGCCATTGCAGCAGCCATTGGCGTATAAACTTGGGATGCAATCAATCCAACAGAAAAGGTGTATGCTGCTTTATTTACCGGTCCGCCCATATCGATACACATCATTGCGCCGATAATTGCGCCTAACACAATCGCATTCACTTCTCCCATTGAAGTAAGCCAATTACTTAGCTCTTTCATAATTTCAGCTACTGGTGGATTGATGAGGTAAATCATCGTCAAACCAACAATCATTGAACCTAAGAGCGGTAAAATTAAAATCGGTTTTAATGAAGTCAAGCTTGCTGGCAATCGAATAATCACATTTAGCCCTTTCACCACATAGCCCGCTAAGAAACCAGCAATAATACCGCCAAGAATCCCTGCACCCGCTTCACTTGCCAGCATCCCCGCAATCAAACCAACTGCAAGTCCTGGACGATCAGCGATAGAAAATGCAACGTAACCGGCAAACACGGCAATCATTAACTTGAACGCCACACCACTACCGATATTCATCAATATATTTGGAAGATCCTGTAAAACTCCTGTATTTTCAATTACATTAAAACTGAACATAAAGGAAATCGCGATCAACAACCCACCCGCAACCACTAACGGTAACATATGAGAAACGCCCGTCATTAAGTGTTTGTACACACCTTTTTTCTCACGGCTTTCTTCTTTCGATTCTGCATTATTTCCACCATCAAAAATTTTGGCTTCTTTAAATGCTTTATTAAATTCTTGCTCGGTTTTCTTCAGGGCTAATCCTGTTGAAGTGCGATACATTGGCTTACCTTTAAATTTATCTAAAGGCACATCAATATCTGCTGCAACAAATACCAAATCAGCCGCCGCGACTTCTTCTGCAGTAATTTCATTGCCAGCCCCAACTTGACCACGGGTTTCAACTTTTACATTCCAACCTTGTTTTTTCGCATAGGTTTCGATCGCTTCGGCTGACATAAACGTATGTGCAACGCCAGTTGGACAAGCAGTTACCGCAACAATATTTTTTACACCAGAAACACCTGTAAAACTCACCGCACTTTTCGGTGCAACATAATCTGCCCCATTCGCTAAGGCATTTGCCAACGTTACTTCAGGAGAAATCATGGCGATAGCTTCGCCGATAATAAAAACTTTTTTACCAACTAAAGCGGGGTTATTTGGTAATACAGAACCAAATACGAGGACAAGATCTGCTTCGACTGGTGTTTCTACAATAGAGACATTCGCTTTTTGTGCAGCTGCTCGAAAAACTTCATGTAATAAATAGGCTTTCGCATCACCTACATTAGCTGATTGGGTTAAAAATAACTTCATACTATCCTTCAATCATCGTTATTTGTACTTTTTCTAAAATGGGGTCAAGTAAACTCAAATCACTCACACCAACATTACTTTGAGACACCGCAAAAGCGGACACAGCCGTAGCAAAAACTAAGGTTTCAGCTTTAGATAAACCTTTTTCAAAACCATAGATTAAGCCTGCTACCATTGAATCCCCTGCCCCAACGGTACTCACTACATTTTCACATTTTGGTGGTTCGGCTTTGAGCACGCCTTCGTTATTAATCCATAAAGAACCTTTTGCGCCCACTGAAATAATCACGTTTTCAATGCCTTGTGCTTTGAGTTGCTGTGCAGCGGCAATAATTTCCTCAAGACTATTTAATGGATGACCAACCCAAGCCTCAAGTTCTCGATGATTGGGTTTTACTAGCCAAGGTTTCGCTTTTAATCCAGCGGTAAGCGCAGAATTGCTACTATCAAGCACAACTTTTACTCCAGCTTGGTGAAGCTGACTCAACCAATCAGCAAATAATTCAGGAGATACACCTCGAGGTAAACTGCCACACACTGCGACAATGTCATAATTTAAACAATAAGCCAAAGAATCAGTCACAAATTGTTGCCAAACTTGTGGGCTTATTTGATATCCCAAGAAATTTAAATCTGTCACATCCGCTTCAGTCTCGGTAATTTTTACATTGATGCGCGTTTTGCCATCAACACGCTGGAATTTATCTTCCAAACCGTGCTTATTAAACATTTGCTCGAAATCAGCTGAATTATCCTCGCCCAAGAAACCGCCTACTGAAACATCAACGCCTAAATCTTTTAGTACTTTTGCGACATTAATGCCCTTCCCTGCAGGAAATAAGCCAAGGGTTTCTACGGTATTTACTTCACCAAGTTGGATACGATTTAAACGGCCGACTAAATCATAGGCGGCATTTAAAGTAATTGTTACGACGCTTGCCATACTATTCCCCTAAACCCGATTCAATCACCGCACCGATTCCATCAATAGCCTGTTGCGCTTCATCGCCCGTCGCAACAAAACGTAAACGAGTCCCTTTTACCACTCCAAGCGCAACAATTTTCATCAAGCTTTTAGCACTCACTAATTGAGAATTACGATCAAGATTCTGAACCGCTACAGAGGCATTATATTTTTTCACTTCGTTTACCAACACCGCACTTGGGCGAGCGTGCAAACCGTGTTCGTTCTTAACCACAAACACTGCCTCAATAGCATTTGCTGGCAAGTTATGATCTTCGCTTACCTCTGGTGCGTGAATTTGTTCCCCCATAATCTCAATAGTATCTAGTTCAGATGGTGGCACCGCAGAAACATTCTCGCCCAAGCCATCGGCAATCACTTTGCCCAATACTTCAATAGCTTGTTTTGCATCTTCCCCCTCTGCCACAAAACGTAAACGATGTCCTTGTGTTACACCAAGAGCAACAATCTTCATCAAACTTTTTGCGCTGACGACTTCACTTTCACGAGTAATATTTTGCACGGTAATTTTCGAAGTGAATTTTTTCACTTCATTAACCAAATGTGCACTTGGACGCGCATGTAAACCATGTTCATTACGAATCGTAAAGGTTCCCACAACAGCACCTTCTACAGATTTAGTTTCAACCTCATTCTCTGAACCCAAAAGTGCGGTCAAAATTTCTGTTGAATTACCATTGAGTAAGGTTGTTTGAACGTCATCATCTAATAAACGCGCTAAAGTTGGATTAATTTGATCACTAACGGCTGCAACAGTTATTACGCCTTTTACGGCTTTGCCATTGTGGCTAAAAATTGTTTTGGCACGGCTAAATGCTAAAGCATTTTTAACATTTCCTACGACAGAATCCGTTACCCATAACCCTTTGCCAAGCGGTAATGCCGCATTATTAATCACTTCAGAAATAAAACGATTTTCCACCGCACTTTGCACCTGTAATTGCCCTGCATTAATCGCAACTAAAGTTAATAAACTTTGGGTATCTACATCCAAACTGATATTAGCAGCAGGAATTTCAAATGGCTCGATAGTTTCACCCATTAAAATCGCGCGAAATTCAGCAACATCAGTTATTTTTGCTAATTTCGCTGCGGTATCTTCATTACTCAAAACGTGTGTAAGTTGACGTAATAAGGACAAATGCTCATCAGATCGCGCCGCAATACCAATCACGACATAAGCAATATTCCCTTCTCCCCATTCTATGCCTTGAGGAAATTGAAACACTTGCACCCCCGTTTTCTTTACCATCGAACGAGTATCCAAGGTGCCATGAGGAATAGCGATGCCATTGCCTAGAAAGGTTGAGGTTTGCAACTCGCGCGCTAGCATTCCTTGCAAGTAACCATTTTCCACATTGTCTGCTTGAACTAATGCGGACGCTGCCATTTCAATCGCTTGTTGTTTATCAGCTGCGTTAGTATTTAAATGAATGTTGCTTTCCGAAAGTTCTAACATTCTTGCTCCTTAATAATTTAAAAATAAAGCTGCTGATGAAATAAATCGACCAGCAGCTTGTTGAAAAACAATTATTTAGATGTACAGGCTTTCAGCAGCGCTTCACTACCTTGCGCAATATATTCATCATTTTCACCACGCTCTTTGCCTTTTTGCAAATCACGCATCGCATCATAAATACCTTGAGTCATGCTTTGCGAATCTACTTTTTCCCAACAATTTGCGTTCAAACGTTTAATATTAGCTTGCAAGGCTTCTGCATGTAACACGCCGCTATAATAAGCATATACATCAGAATCATGACCGCCAGTGTAAAGTTTATCTTGAATTTGTTTCACAGGAACTAAAATACGGCCTAGATACCAGTCATTCGCACCGCTTGCAAAATTATCTACAAAGAAATTTTCATTCACGCGACCTTTATATGTCGCCACTGTCGCTTCATAAGCTGCTGCATAGGATTTCTGATCGATTTTATCTTTATCTAGATCAATCACTTTTTTATCGTTCCCCATAAATGGAATATAGTTGGTAACCGATGACCAAGAAGAACAACCTGCCAACATTAACGTAAAAAATAAAACAGAGATTTTTTTAAACATAGTCATACCTGATTAAAGTTAATAAAACGCCGCCATTATACTGACTGAAGGGGATTAAAGAAAGGGCGGTAATTATTCCGCCTCTTTTACTAAAGACACCAAAATCTGATCGATTTTAAAATTTTCCGTATCAATCACTTCAAACTTGTATTTTCCGTAAACCACAGAATCGGTTTTTTTCGGGATTTTACGTAACATATACATCATAAAGCCACTGATGGTTTCGTAATTTTCTTCATCAGGGAAAGATTCAATATCTAACACTCGCGTCACATCTTCTAATGGCGTTGCGCCATCAATAAGCCACGAATTTTCATCACGACTAACAATATATTCTTCTTCGTTAGAAACCAATTCCCCCATGACAATACTCATGACATCATTTAGCGTAACAATACCTACTACAAGGGCATATTCATTCACAATAATCGCAAAATCTTCACCGGTAGATTTAAACAATTCCAACACTTCGTAAAGAGAAAGCGTATCAGGCACAAATAATGCTTTGCGGAGTAGTTTAGGATCTGTGAGTACCACATTTTCATTCTGCAAATACATGGTGAGCAACGTATGGGATTCTACATAACCTAAGATTTTGTCGAGGCTATTGTCACAAATCACAATTTTGGAATGAGAATCACGAGAAAGCGTATCCATGACTTCTTGGCGAGAAAAAGTGCGGTCTAAATACACGATATTTTCACGGGTCGTCATGGTGGAAGTCACTGTACGGGCTTGCATATCGAAAATATTTTCGATGAGATAATGCTCTTGAGTTTTCAATACACCAGCTTCTGCGCCCGCTTCTACTACTGCGAAAATATCTTCAGACGTCATGCCATCTTCACGCACAGTGGAAATACGAAATAAGCGGAAAAATACATTAGCAAGCGTATCAAAAAACCATACAAGTGGCTTAAACACAAACATACTGAAATTCATGATGCCGACAACGCGCAACGCCACCATTTCAGGATAAGTAATGGCAATACGTTTTGGAATAAGATCAGCAAATAAAATAAAGAAACAAGTAACCAATACAAACGCAATGGTAGAAGCAGTTGGCTCAATCCAATCGCCCACAAAAGAGCGGCTTAAAATTTCCGCTATATAAGGGCTTAGTGCGCTTTCACCAATTCCCCCGCCAAGAATCGCCACCATATTCAAACCAATTTGAACCACGGTAATAAAACGACCAGGATGCTCTTGTAATTTAAGCACTTGAAGCGCGCGCACATCCCCTTCATTCGCAAGGGTTTGTAGTTTCAATTTACGCGAACCCGCCAGTGAAATTTCTGCAGAAGAAACAACCGCACTAATTAGAATTAAGGCAATAATCGCCAAAATAGTATGAAATAATTCCATAATCATTACTCAAAAATATGAAAGAAAACGACCGCACTTTGCGGCCGATCAGGATATTACTCTTCGCTGTCAAACCAGCCGCGAACAAATTGAATAGACAAGAATAAAGTAGCTAACAGGAATGCATAGAAAATCCAAGAAACGATTGGATGACTTGGCGTGTCATCAGCAGTAATTTCTTTAATTGAGGTTGCATTGCGATATTCATCCATCATCGTAATACGCCAACCATAGTATTTAATTTGCACAAGTTTGTTGTCATTACCCAAGGCCTGCGCTTCAGCCTGTAAATTAGCTGAGCCAAATTTGAAGTAGAATGGGAAACCCCAACGTGTATCTTCATTGCGATACACCATAATTTTTCCATCGTCATTTTGCGTATTGATGTAATACACATCACGTGTTGGGCCATCAGCTGGATTCGATTTTGTGATTGGGCCATCTTTATCAACACGTTTTACTTCTACGCCAGTAACACGCGTCACATCATAATGAGGGAACACATAATTCACCACAGAAAACATAAAAGCGTGGAATAAAAAAACAACAATAAATAAGAAATATTTAAAAAACTTTCGCATACTTTTCCCTTGTCAGAACTGTGCATTTATTCTACACGAATTTTAAATAAACGCTCGAAATTTTGCGTGGTGATTCTAGCAAACTCCTCAGTAGAAAAGCCCTTTAAGGTTGCCACGTATTCACAGACTTCTCTCGTATAAGCCGGTTGATTTTCTTTTCCCCGATAAGGCACTGGCGCAAGATAAGGCGAATCTGTTTCCACCAATAAGCGATCCGTTGGCACATAACGAATAACCTCACGAATCGCTTCGGCATTTTTAAAGGTGACAATGCCAGAACAAGAAATGTAAAAGCCTAAATCCAACGCTTTTTTCGCAAATTCCATGGTTTCCGTAAAACAATGAATAACGCCACCGCACTTTTCAGCATGGTATTGGCGTAACATTGCAATAGTATCATCACCCGCAGAACGTGTATGAATAATTACAGGCTTATCTAACTGGTTTGCAATATCGATTTGGCTACCAAACACCGCTTGTTGCTCCGCTTTATTGTCTGCACTGTAATAATAATCTAAGCCAATTTCACCAATAGCAATCACTTTCGGATCTTGCGCCAAACGCAATAAACGTTCTACGTCATAAGGTTCTTCTTCAAAATCAAGGGGATGAACACCACAAGCAAGCGAGACATTATTAAATTCTCGTAAAGATTCATAAGCCTGCTCAAAACGGCTTAATGTTACACCAATCGCGAGCAAATGTTTCACATCACGCGCGCGCGCTTTTTCCACCACATCTGCAATGTTTTTATGTAAATTTTCATAATCCAATGCATCTAAATGGCAGTGGGAGTCAACAATGAACATAATTATTTTTCCTTATGCCTAAGGCTTGAACGCCATAGACGATATATTTTCAATTTATTGCGCTTCAAATACTTCTGTGACTAATCGCGTCAAGCCATCTAATAGCATTAATTCAACATTCACGCCATTAATTGTAAGCAAATCTAACCGCACTTTTTGCATAATTTTGATTGCTTGTAATAAACCAAGAGCAGTTTGCTCATCGCTGAATTGTTCGATACCTCGGCCAAGATCGGCAACTTGTCTATGACTATCAATTTCAAGTTTATGTTTTAAACAATCGGAAAGAAAAGCCAAAATCCAATCCACTTGCTGAACATAGCGCTCTTTATCAAACAACGGAAGCAATTCCAATGGTGAACGTCGGCGATAGAACACCCAAAATTGACGCAAGAAGTTTTTACGCTGTTCAATCAGCCCTTGTTGTAAAGTTTCTAATGCTAAAAGCGGACGCCCAAGATTCATCGCAAGTGCGGTCAAAATTTCCTGATTTTCAGCCGCACTTTCTGATTTCAACCAATCAAGAGCCATTTGTTCATTAGGCACGGACAGATTCCACACTTGGCAACGACTGTAAATGGTTGCTAATAAACTTGCTGAACTATCCGCCTGAAGTAAAAAATAAGTATTTGGACGAGGCTCTTCCAATGTTTTCAATAACGCATTAGCAGCCGCTTCCGTTAAACGTTCGGCTCCTTGCACATACACCAATTTATTGCCGTTTTGTTGTGCGTGCTGCGCGACAATTTCATTAATGTCGCGTACTTGATCAACGCCAATATCCTTGCCGTCAATAGGGCTTAATTCATGATAATCTGGATGGCTATGGGCTTGCATTAAATGACAAGAATGGCATTGACCACAAGGTTTATCACCTTGAGCCACACACATTATTTTCTGTGCAAGTGCATCAAATAAATTTTCTACACCTAAACCAGAATCAGCTTTAATTAGCACAGCATGATGCCCTAAACCTTCGTCAAAGGTTTGAGCAATTTGATGATAAATTGGCATTAGCCAAGGGTAAAGCGCGGTCATTTTTCGTTTGATTTCCACCAATTTTTTACCGCACTTTCAATATCAGCTTGAACAAGTTCAATACTCTGCTCAGCATTAATCACCACTGCTTTGGGATTATCTTCTACTAATTCTAAATAGCGTGCTCGAGTGCGATGGAAAAAATCTAAATCCATTTGCTCAATACGGTCTAACTCGCCACGTCCACGGGCTCGCGCTAAACCGACACTCGGATCTATATCCAAATAAATTGTGAGATCTGGCTCAAAATCACCTAATACGGTTTCTTTCAAAGTGAGCATAAAATGCGGGTCTAATTGACGTCCGCCACCTTGATACGCCTGAGATGACATATCGTGACGATCACCTACCACCCATTTCCCTTGCATTAAAGCAGGTTTAATCACGTTATCCACCAACTGAATACGTGCCGCATAAAGCATTAATAACTCTGCTTTTGCTGTCACAGGTTCTTCAGTTTCATGTTTAATGAGATGGCGTAATTTCTCTGCTAACGGGGTTCCACCAGGCTCGCGTGTAAACACGACATCTTGAATACCAAGTTCATGTAAGACTCTCACAACAGACTGATGAGCAGAGCTTTTCCCCGCACCTTCCAAGCCTTCAATGACAATAAATTTTCCTTTCATATTTTCTTCCGCACTTTTATTTGGCATTTTTCTGGCTGCGATACCAACGTAAATATTCTTGTACCGCTTTATTATGTTCATTCAAATTTCGGGTAAATTTATGCCCACCAGAACCATCTGCCACAAAATAATAAAACTCTGTTTTTTCAGGGTTCGCAACAGCTTGTAATGAACTTTCACTTGGCATAGCAATTGGCGTTGGCGGCAATCCATCAATCACATACGTATTATAAAGCGTTGGGGTTTCTAAATCTTTTTTACGAATATTACCGCTGTAATTCTCACCCATACCATAGATTACCGTTGGATCCGTTTGTAATTTCATTTTTGATTTTAAGCGGTTGAGAAATACAGAGGCCACTTTTGCTCTCTCAGTAGCAATGCCCGTTTCTTTTTCTACGATAGAAGCCAAAATCAACATTTCATAAGGATTCGCTAAAGGTAAATCATCATCACGCTCGTTCCACGCCTTATTTAACGCCTTTTTCATTCGCTCAGCCGATCGCTTAAGTAGCTCCAAGTCTGTCGACTTAGGCGTATAGTTATAAGTATCAGGATAAAGCCAACCTTCCACATTTTTTAGTTCAAGATTTTGACCGACATCTGGCAAATCAAGTAATGTGAAAATTTCCTCGTTACTCTTATCTTTCAAGGTTTGCACCAAGTGCGGTGCATTTTCAAGATCTTTTCGCCAATCCTTGAAGGTTTTTCCTTCAATCCATTTTACATTGAACTGCACTTCCTTACCTGAATTAAGCAAATCCAGTAAATCTTGCACAGTTTTAACATTCTCAAGGGAATAAGTCCCTGCTTTTATTTTATTTAGCTCAGGTTTCAACTTCAGCAAATAAGGTAATAATTTCCCATCATCAATTAACTTTTCTTGCTCAAAAAGTGCGGTTAATTTTGAACCTGTTGTGCCACGTTCAATCGTTAAAAGTTGATCTGCCTGCACATTTACCGGTGTTTTTACAAATTCAGTAATTTTGTAATAACCAAAACTAGCCACGCCCGCTAAAATCAAAATTAAAAGTAAAATCGCAATTAAAAATTTCTTCATAAGATATAAGAAAGAGAAAATAAAAAACAACAAAAGGGGCAATTAAGCCCCTTTCTTTTAAACATTAAATCATTTATTAAAATATTGAATATCCGCAGTTTTACGTAATGCTTTTACCCAATCTTTATTTGCGTCTTGTAACTGACTGTTCACCAAATGTTCATAGGCTTTTTGCGTATAAGCATCCGCCGTGCGGTCACCATCGCGAGTGCCTGTCACTTCCAAAATATGCCAACCGAACTCAGTTTTAAATGGTGCAGAAATTACACCTTGTTTACTTTGTACAACAGTCTGTGCAAATTGTGGTGCGTAACTTTCTGGGAACGCATAACCTAAACTACCGCCATTCGCACCGGATAAATAATCTTTCGAATATTTTAAAGCCGCGTCTGAAAAAGTCATTTTTCCCGCAATAATATCAGAGCGAATTCTTGTTAATTCAGCTTTGGCCTGTGCATCATTTAACATCGGGTTAAGTTTTAACAAAATATGACGAACTTCGTATTCTTTACCCGTTACTTTTTGTGCTGTGCCTTGCGATTTTGCCTCATCTAACATTTTTTGACCAAGCGCAACAACTTCTTCACGCGTCACCGCAACGCTTTCATTGATCGCTTTATTACGCACTGCCCCCATCATCATTTGATTGGCAATTTGTTGGCGAAATGTATTTAATGAAATGCCTTGATAATCTAACGCATCTAAAAATTGACCATAAGTTAAACCATTTCTTGCCGCAGTATCTTCCACAACACGATCGATTTCGCGAGGATCAATTTTCACACCAGATTCTTGAATCGCTTTTTGCACCAAAAGATCATCAATAATTTTATCAAGTGCACTTTGGCGATCGCCTTTTTTACCCATATTTGCACGAACTTGGCTTTCTAAAATAGGGATACCATCTACTGTTGCGACAACGCGTTCTCCAGCTTGAGCCATAGAAGTAAAAGCAACACAACCTAAAGTAGCCAATAAAAAAGATTTTAGAATAAATTTTTTCATTTTCATCTCATCAAAAAAGAGTCAATAACGTTGGTTAGAGTAACAATTCTATTGAAGGTTCACAAGAGATAAGATTTATTTCCCAAGAATAGCAACTTCGTAACAGCCATCTTGTTTTTCAGTGCGAACTTGCACAAGTTCATCACGGCTTGTTGGCACATTTTTACCTACGTAATCAGCACGAATTGGTAATTCACGATGGCCACGATCAACAAAAATCACTAATTCAATTTTTGCAGCACGACCAAAATCAGTGAGTGCATCCATTGCCGCTCGAATGGTTCGACCAGTAAACAATACATCATCAACCAAAATGACGGTTTTATCTTGAATATTCAAATATTGTGATGAACCACTATAAACTGGCATTTTATCTTCCTGATCAACCAAAGTTAAATCATCTCGATAAAAGGTGATATCCAGTTCCATTGAAGGTAAATTTATACCACTTAATTCTTCAACTCGACGTTGTAATAATTCTGCAATTTCCGCGCCACGGCGTTTAATCCCTACAATCACAAGATCATCTAACGTTTGATGCTTTTCAATAATTTCGTGAGAAATACGCGAAATCGTGCGAAGAAAACGATCGTGGTCGATAATAATTTTTTCCATTTTTCCCAGCTTTATCAATAGTATTTCAATGCGCAAAGTATAAAGAAAATGCGCCTAAAAAGCGACGGTATTTGCACCATTTTTCTTGTTCGTTATACTATCCAAAACATTCCATCAAAGGAAATAAAATTATGCGCTACTCTATTCAAGATTTTATTCAACTCATTGCCCAACTTCGTAATCCAAATGGCGGATGCCCTTGGGATTTAAAACAAAATTATGAATCCATGATTCCTTGCTTAACGGAAGAAACTTACGAAGTAATCGAAGCAATTGAGAAAAAAGACATTCCAAATTTACGCGAAGAATTAGGGGATTTATTGTTACAAGTCGTTTTCTTCAGCCAGCTTGCTACAGAAGATAAATACTTTACTTTTGACGATGTATTGCAAGATGTTGCTGAAAAAATTGTGCGCCGTCATCCTCATGTGTTTGGTGATGCAAAAGCGGGGGACGAAACAGAAGCCCTTTCCCGTTGGAACAAAATGAAAGCCAAAGAAAAACAAGGTAAAAGTGAAGAAACCTCTATTTTAGATAATGTACCTCGTGCCTTCCCTTCTCTTACGCGAGCGGCAAAATTACAAAAACGTTGTTCAAAAGTAGGGTTTGATTGGGAAGAAATTTCACCCCTATTTGACAAAGTGCGGGAAGAATTAGAAGAAGTTCAAGCTGAAATTAACCGCACTTCGATTGAGCAAAATAAAGTGGAAGAGGAAATCGGCGATTTATTGTTCGCAACTGTTAATCTTGCTCGCCACTTAAAATGTGATCCTGAAGATGCATTGCGAAAAGCGAATTTAAAATTTGAACGTCGTTTTCGAGCAGTAGAACAAGCGGTTCAACAACAAGGTAAGCAAGTTAATGATGTGCCACTTATTGAATTAGATTTGTTGTGGGATGAAGTGAAAAAACAAGAAAATTAATTGAAAAGTGCGGTAAAAATTTCTCTCATTTTTACCGCACTTTCTTTGTTAAAGTTGCTGAATATGCAATGCCATTTGGTCTAACATTTCATAACGTTTACGATACATAGAACGTTTTTTACTTGCGATATCTTCTAATTGTTTGCGTTCAATATCTAAAGGTAATTGCCAATAATCATGGCGATATTCCCCTTGATTCTCTTGCCAGAACTCATCGTAATTAAACAAAATCTTACTGCGCGCAGAAAGGCGATATTTTCCTTGCGCTTTGTGCGGAATGCCCACTAGCTCACATTGCCATTTTTCAGCAAGCATTTTGAATGCATTAACCAACAGAAACATTGGACGCATACCGTGCAATGCCTTCGTAGCCTGTTTCACAATTTCTTGAGCATTGTCACTTGAAGGGCCTTGAATCGAGGCGATAAGCAATTTATTCGGGCTCAAAAAAGTGAAAGATGCATCATATACTCGCTCATTATGTTGATTGCGAATATTAATAGAAAAATACCCTTCAAAGGGATCGATATGGTTGATACTCAAAGATAAACGCAAATCATCAGTTAATTGTGTTAACACGATATTTTGTTGTTCTAATAATTGTTGGCAAAGCGAACGTCCCATTTTCTCTTCTGCCAAACGTAAATTCTCCGTAATCGCCGTTAAACGTTCTGACGCAGAAAAGCGTTTATCGCAAAAAGTAGTCAGAACTGTATTGATACGATAATAATCTTGTGTAAATAAAGGCTGCCATTGAGTTTCTGTATTAAGAAAATCTACTAATTGACTACATTGCTTTTGATACAACCATTTATAGCCATAATAACGTAATTTTTCCCGCACTTGTTTGAGAAAAGGGCGATCCTTGGAATAAGGATACATTTGAACGTAAGTGGGGAAAATAAAATTATTTTTCGTGAACATAACTCAATATTTTATAAAATTTAATAAAATTATCAGCCATTTTATCGATTATCACTTCATTTGCCAAAATTCTTTTTTGTTTAAAACCCACTTTACAACTCAGATTTTGTTATAATCTTTTCCTTGAATTCCTTTTTCTCTACCCCAATATTTACCCAAATTATCGGAAAGAATTAAGAGAGATAAATTATGGCGAAGAATACCCAACGTACGATGCCCGTATTACCATTACGCGATGTCGTCGTTTTCCCTTATATGGTGATGCCACTTTTTGTAGGGCGTGCAAAATCAATTAATGCCCTTGAAGAAGCGATGAACGATGATAAACAGCTTCTTTTGGTATCTCAGAGAGAAGCAGATTTGGAAGAACCTACCCCTGAAGATTTATTTGATGTGGGTACCATTGCTAACATTATTCAATTACTAAAATTACCTGATGGCACAGTAAAAGTGCTAGTTGAAGGTCAAAATCGCGCGAAAATTAGCAGCCTTGAAGATGGCGAAAAGTGCTTTTCCGCAAAAATTACTCCTATCGAAACCACTTATGGTGATGAAAAAGAGTTAGATGTTGCGAAAAAAGCGGTACTTTCTGAATTCGAAAATTATCTCACTTTAAATAAAAAAATCCCTGCAGATGTATTAAATGCACTTCATCGCCTTGGTGATGCAGATCGTTTATCAGACACAATGGCTGCGCATTTGCCGGTAAGTGTTCGCCATAAACAAAGTGTCTTGGAACTTGCTAACGTGCAAGACCGTTTAGAATATCTGCTTGGCATGATGGAATCAGAAGCGGACATTCTCCAAGTTGAAAAACGTATTCGTGGTCGCGTAAAAAAACAGATGGAGAAAAGCCAACGTAACTATTATCTAAGCGAACAAATTAAAGCCATTCGCAAAGAAATGGATAGTGGCGAAAATGAAGATACGATTGATGAAGTTGAACAACTTCGTCAAAAAGTAGAAGCTGCTGGCATGCCTGCGGACGTACGCGATAAAGTGGAAAATGAGCTACAAAAACTCAAAATGATGTCAGCCATGTCTTCTGAAGCGACCGTTGTTCGTAGCTACATTGAATGGATGATCCAAGTGCCTTGGCATCAACGTTCTAAAGTGAAAAAAGACATTTCGAAAGCACAACAAGTATTAGATGCCGATCACTATGGTTTAGAACGAGTGAAAGAACGTATTCTTGAATATCTTGCAGTACAAGCTCGTTTAAACAAAGTGAAAGGGCCAATTCTTTGCTTAGTTGGCCCTCCAGGCGTAGGTAAAACCTCTCTTGGTCAGTCTATTGCTAATGCTACTGGTCGTAAATATGTACGTATGGCATTAGGCGGTGTTCGCGATGAGGCAGAAATACGCGGTCACCGTAAAACCTATATCGGTGCATTGCCGGGTAAATTAATTCAGAAGATGGCAAAAGTGGGAGTGAAAAATCCATTATTCTTGCTTGATGAAATAGACAAAATGGCCTCCGATATGCGAGGCGATCCAGCCTCAGCATTGCTTGAGGTGCTCGACCCTGAGCAAAACACCACGTTTAACGATCACTATTTAGAAGTGGATTATGATCTTTCTGATGTAATGTTTGTTGCAACATCAAACTCCATGAACATTCCAGGCCCATTATTGGATCGTATGGAAGTTATTCGTCTTTCTGGTTATACAGAAGATGAAAAACTTAATATTGCGATGCGTCATTTGTTAGCGAAACAAATTGAACGTAATGGTTTGAAGAAAGGCGAGCTTACTGTCGAAGAAAGTGCAATTTTAGATATTATTCGCTATTACACTCGTGAAGCCGGTGTGCGTGGGTTAGAACGTGAAATTTCAAAAATCTGCCGTAAAGCAGTGAAAAATTTATTGGTAAATCCAAAACTTAAATCTATCACGGTAAATTCAAATAATCTGCACGATTATCTTGGTGTCAAACGCTTTGAATTTGGCAAAGCCGATACACAAAACCGCATTGGTGAAGTGACTGGCCTAGCTTGGACAGAAGTGGGCGGCGATTTACTTACTATTGAAACCGCCTCCGTTGTTGGTAAAGGAAAACTCACATTTACCGGTTCATTAGGTGATGTGATGAAAGAATCCATCCAAGCAGCCATGACTGTTGTACGCGCACGTGCTGAAAAATTGGGTATCAATTCTGAATTCCATGAGAAACGCGATATTCACATTCATGTACCAGATGGTGCAACACCAAAAGATGGTCCGAGTGCAGGTATTGCAATGTGCACTGCATTAGTTTCTTGTTTAACAGGTAATCCTGTGCGTGCTGATGTAGCGATGACAGGTGAAATCAGCCTACGCGGTAAAGTATTACCAATTGGCGGATTAAAAGAAAAACTTCTTGCGGCACATCGTGGCGGAATTAAAACCGTATTAATTCCAAAAGAGAACGTTAAAGATCTCGAAGAAATTCCAGAAAACGTAAAACAAAATCTTGCGATTCATTCAGTAGAAACCATTGATGAAGTACTTGGTCTTGCACTGGAGAATCCGCCTGAAGGCATTGAGTTTGTCAAAGTTGAAGCTAAAGCGGCAAAATCACCCCGCCGTAAAGCGACCACTAAGGCAACAAGAGCGGTCAATTAATTGAATGTTTTAGGGCTTGTGAAAACAGGCCCTTTTTATCAACATTCACAGCGTCAGCTAAGATTTCATATTTACACAACGTTAATTTGTACTTTTTCAACTGTTCTCACATTTAAAACTTGTTAATAACAGCATGCTCAAACTTCCTCCACTTTCCCTTTATGTACACATTCCATGGTGCGTTCAAAAATGCCCTTATTGTGATTTTAATTCTCACGCACAAAAAGGCGATATACCAGAACAAGACTATATTCACCACCTTCTGCAAGATCTACGGGCTGATTTACAGCGCTTTAAAGATTCTATTCAACAACGAAAACTCCATTCAATTTTTATTGGTGGCGGTACGCCAAGTTTATTCTCAGCAGAAAGCATTGCGTATCTCTTAAAAGAAATAAAAACGCAGATTGATTTTGAAGATAATATTGAAATCACATTAGAAGCGAATCCTGGCACGGTAGAAGCTGAACGTTTTAAAGGTTATGTATCAGCAGGCATTACGCGAATTTCTATGGGGATACAAAGCTTTAATGATGACAAATTACAGCGTCTTGGGCGGATTCATAATGCAGCAGAAGCAAAAAGTGCGGTTAATTTAGCGAAAGTTTCTGGGCTAAAAAGTTTCAATTTGGATTTAATGCACGGTTTGCCAAACCAAACGTTGGAAGAGGCCTTAGATGATCTTCGCCAAGCTATTGAGCTATCTCCTCCTCACCTTTCTTGGTATCAGCTCACTATTGAGCCAAATACGATGTTTGCTTACCGCCCACCTAAATTACCAGATGATGATGAGCTTTGGGATATTTTTGAGCAAGGCCACCAACTTTTAACCGCAGCAGGCTACCAGCAATATGAAACGTCGGCTTACGCAAAAGCTGGTTTTCAATGTAAACATAATTTGAATTATTGGCGGTTTGGGGATTATTTAGCCATTGGCTGTGGCGCACACGGGAAATTGACGTTTCCGAATGGTGAGATTACCCGCTTTTCTAAAACAAAGCACCCGAAAGGTTATTTGCGTGGCGAATATCTTTACGAAGAAAAAAACGTGCCAGAAATTGACCGCCCTTTTGAGTTTTTTATGAATCGCTTTCGTTTGTTAGAAGCGGTACCCAAACAAGAATTTGAAGATTACACAGGTTTATCGCAAAGTGCGGTGAAAAATCAAATTGATTTTGCTATTCAACAAAACTATATTGTGGAAAACGCTGATTCTTGGCAAATCACTGAGCATGGCAAATTATTTCTCAATGAACTTTTGGAATTATTTTTAACGGAATCGTAGTTTATCTGTTAAACCTATCACTGCTGAAAATTACACTTGTTTATTAAATACTCTCGTAATAAAGTAACGCAATCGTTTACTTATTAAAATAAGGAAAAGAAATGAATCAATTAGAAATGAAAAAACTCGCCGCACAAGCCGCATTAGAATATGTAAAAGCTGACACAATTGTTGGCGTGGGAAGTGGCTCCACTGTGAACTGCTTTATTGAAGCTTTAGGTACAATCAAAGATAAAATTCAAGGCGCAGTTGCGGCTTCCAAAGCATCAGAAGAATTACTCCGTAAACAAGGTATCGAAGTATTTAATGCAAATGATGTCTCTAGCTTAGATATTTATGTGGATGGTGCAGATGAAATCAATCCACAAAAAATGATGATTAAAGGCGGCGGTGCAGCGCTCACTCGTGAAAAAATTGTGGCTGCATTAGCGAAAAAATTTATTTGTATTGTAGATTCGAGTAAACAAGTGGATGTATTAGGTTCGACCTTCCCATTACCAGTTGAGGTTATTCCAATGGCTCGTTCACAAGTAGGCAGAAAATTAGCCGCACTTGGTGGTGCGCCTGAATATCGTGAAGGTGTGGTGACTGACAACGGCAATGTGATTTTAGATGTGCACAACTTCACTATTTTAAATCCGGTCGAAATGGAAAAAAAATTAAACAACGTTGCGGGTGTCGTCACTAATGGGATATTCGCGTTACGTGGCGCAGACGTTGTGATCGTCGGTACGCCTGAAGGCGCCAAAATTATTGACTAATTCATAATAAAAATCATAAGGAAGCAAACATGACCAACAAAGTCTCTCTAGACAAATCAAAAATCAAATTTGTATTATTTGAAGGTGTGCATCAAAGCGCACTTGATACGCTCCATGCGGCAGGCTATACCAATATTGATTACTATAAAAAAGCACTAGATGGTAATGAATTAAAAGAAGCCATTAAAGATGCACACTTTATCGGCTTACGTTCTCGCACCCATTTAACGGCAGACATGATTGAAGCCGCACCCAAATTAATCGCTGTGGGATGTTTCTGTATTGGCACCAACCAAGTGGATTTAAATGCGGCAAAAGCGCGTGGAATTCCTGTATTTAATGCTCCATTCTCAAACACTCGTTCCGTTGCAGAGCTTGTATTAGGTGAGATTTTATTACTTATGCGCAATGTGCCACAGGCTAATGCCGAAGTACATCGTGGCGTCTGGAATAAATCAGCGACGGGATCTCATGAAGTGCGGGGTAAAAAATTAGGAATTATTGGTTACGGACACATTGGTTCACAATTAAGTATTATTGCTGAATCATTAGGCATGGATGTACATTTCTACGATATTGAAAATAAACTTCCGCTCGGTAATGCCAAACAGGTTCGTAGCCTTGAAGAATTACTCAGTTCTTGCGATGTGGTTTCATTACATGTGCCAGAACTGCCATCTACCAAAAACTTAATGAATGCTGAGCGTATCGCACAATTAAAACAAGGTGCAATTTTGATTAATGCTGCGCGTGGCACAGTGGTAGATATTGATGCGCTCGCTCAAGCCTTAAAAGACGGTAAAATTCACGGCGCTGCCATTGATGTATTCCCAATTGAACCTGCGTCAATTAATGAAGAATTTGTCTCACCGTTACGCGAATTTGATAATGTGATTTTAACTCCACATATCGGCGGTTCAACAGCAGAAGCACAGGAAAATATCGGTTTTGAAGTGGCTGGAAAATTTGTCAAATATTCAGACAATGGTTCTACGCTTTCTTCCGTAAACTTCCCAGAAGTATCTTTACCAGAACATGAAGGAACAAAACGCTTATTGCATATTCACGAAAATCGTCCTGGTATATTGAAAAAATTGAACCAAATTTTCGTCGAAGCTAACCTCAATATTGCCGCGCAATATTTACAAACTGATCCGAAAATTGGTTATGTTGTCGTAGATGTAGAAACAAATGATGCATCGCCATTACTGACGAAATTGAAGGAAATTGATGGCACAATTCGTGCGCGGGTACTTTACTAAATAGAAAAAAGATCAGGTTAATGCCTGATCTTTTTTGCTTTATTATTCAGTAATCGAATAAGGTAATTGCACTCGCTCTAACAGTATTTCACTATTTGGCAATCTAAATTGTTGTTCCGAATCAATGTCGTTATTCATCACAACTTGCAACCATAAAACACCGTCTAAATTGACCGCACTTGTAATCGTGCCTGTTTTTCGCCAATTTGATTCAATCTGCATTGCGATTTCACTGCCAATTTCTACTTCCTGCTGAGTTTGTGCTTTAAAGACAAACATTGCTCGTTTATTCGCACCACGATATTTCGCTCGAGCCACCGTTTCTTGTCCAATATAGCAACCTTTGGTAAAAGAAACGGCTTGCTCAATAACCTGTAAATTTAGCGCTTGTGGGATAAATTCATTTTGCGTTTTCGGGCTTAAATTTGGCAATCCCGCTTGAATATCGGCTACATCCCAAATTTTTTCATCGCCATTAAAATTCACGGGCAATTCGGTTTCATTCAATAAAATTGAACGTAGCCCATCAATTTCCAATGAAAAGTGCGGTGTAATTTTTCCACATTTTTCACCTATTAAGCCAATAATTTGCCAATCACGTAAATCAAAACTAACTTTAGAAAATACCGCATATTTTTTCAAGGCATCTAGCCCACTTGGCAAAAGATCTTTCTTAATAAGCAAAAAGAATTGTTCACTACTTACTTTAAACAAACGGTAAATTGCATTCATTTTACCTTTCGGATCACAATGAGCAGTGAGTGTTGTTGCCCCACTTGCTAATCGCACAACATCCGTGGTTAACTGTCCTTGCAAATATTTTTCTGCATCCGCACCATGTGCCTCAATCAGTTGATATTGAGTAAGAGAAATAAATTGAGACATTCTGCTTTCCTATTCTAAATTCTGGATTTGCTCACGCATTTGTTCAATAAGCACTTTTAGCTCAACTGCAGAAGCCGTGATATCCGCATTAATGGATTTTGACGCAAGGGTATTCGATTCACGATTCAACTCTTGCATCATAAAATCTAATTTACGACCAACTGCACCACCTTTTTTCAAAATATTCGTGGTTTCTTTCACGTGCATTTGTAAACGATCGAGCTCTTCCGCCACATCAACGCGTTGAGCGAGTAAAATCATTTCTTGTTCCACACGTTGCGGATCAAGATTGATTTGAGCATCTTCAAAACGTTGCAATAAACGTTCACGTTGCCATTGCAAAACTGTCGGCATTTGTGACCGCACTTTATCGGCTTCCACAGCAATGGCATCTAAGCGTTGTTGAATAATATCGTTCAGTTTTTCCCCTTCGCGACCACGCATTGCAATAAAATCTGTCAGTAAATCATCAAAGGCTGTCAACAAATCTTGACTAATCGCATCTAGGTCTTGTTCTTGCGCTTCCACCACACCGGGATAACGCAACACGTCCGTCAAATTAATTTCACCTTCTCCAGCCTGAGCTTTAATCCATTGCAAAGATTGAATGACTTGATTCGCAAGCTCTTTATTTAAATTCAATTCTGCATTTGTTTGTTTTTTCGTTTCAATACGCAAAGAACATTCGATTTTGCCGCGAGTAAGACTTTGACGAAGTTTTTCACGCAACGTGTTTTCTAATCCTCGGAATTGCTCTGGCAAACGGAAAAAGTTTTCTAAATAACGTTGGTTAACGGAACGAATTTCCCATACTGCATCGCCCCAATCTTTTTTCACTTCAAGGCGTGCAAAAGCGGTCATACTGTAAATCATAAGCTCTCCTATGTTGTTTTAGTTTTGTCTTAGTTGATTCGCTAAGTATTGTAACGAGATGAACACAGAAAGGGAAAAGAAAAGTGCGGTAAATAATAAAGATATTTTGTATTCTGTTGTTTACACAATGTAAATTTTAAAATACAATCATCGTAAATTTTTTATTACACAATAAGGAAGCAAACATGAACAAAACTATAGGCAGCACACTTCTCGTTGCCGGTACGATGATTGGGGCGGGAATGCTGGCTATGCCACTCACTTCCGCCGGTATCGGATTCGGCTTTACTTTAGTCTTATTATTAGGGCTTTGGGCATTATTAACTTTTAGCGCACTTTTATTCGTTGAACTCTATCAAACTGCGGAAAGTGATGCAGGAATCGGCACACTCGCTGAACAATATTTTGGTAAAACAGGACGCATTCTTGCCACGGCAGTGCTAATTATTTTCTTATACGCATTAATTGCCGCTTATGTCAGCGGTGGCGGTTCATTACTAAAAGATTTATTACCAGAAAGTTTTGGCGATAAAGTCAGCATTTTATTATTCACCGTAATTTTCGGTTCATTTATCGTCATCGGTACACATAGCGTAGATAAAATTAATCGTGTGTTATTTTTCGTTATGCTTGCTGCCTTTGCCGTGGTGTTAAGCTTAATGTTGCCAGAAATCAAATTTGATAACTTAATGGCGACGCCAATTGATAACGCTTTAATTATCTCTGCAAGCCCTGTCTTTTTCACGGCATTTGGTTTCCACGGTTCCATTCCAAGTTTAAATAAATACTTAGGCGGCAACGTAAAAGCATTACGCATTTCTATTTTGGCGGGTTCAGCAATTACCCTTTGCGCTTATATTTTGTGGCAAATGTCGACGCACGGCTTGCTCACACAAAATGAGTTCTTACAAATCTTAAAAGAAGATGCCACCTTAAATGGTTTAGTAAAAGCAACGCTTGCTATCACTGGCAGTAACATGATCGCAGGTGCGGTAAAATTATTCTCAACTTTGGCGCTGGTTACTTCTTTCTTAGGCGTAGGGCTTGGCTTGTTGGAATGTATCGAAGATTTATTAAAACGATCCTTTAATATTTCTGCAGGGCGCATCTCACTTGGCTTAATGACATTCATTCCACCACTCGTCTTTGCGTTTTTCTATCCTGAAGGTTTTATTTTAGCGCTAGGCTACGCAGGCCAAATGTTTGCATTCTATGCCGTAGTATTGCCAGTTAGCCTCGTTTGGAAAGCTCGTCGTACCCACTCTAATTTGCCATACAAAGTATGGGGAGGAAATCTAACTTTAATTATCGTATTGGTATTAGGCGTAATCATTACATCTATTCCATTTGCGATTCGTGCGGGTTACTTGCCATTTGTGGTGGGTTAAAAAACAAGGAAAAACCTACCGCACTTCCCAATCTCCATAAAACAAAACGTCGTTCAATCATGAACGACGTTTTTATATTTAGATAAAGTGCGGTAAATTTTTAATGCGTTTTATGGCTTGTGCTATACAAAATTTTATCCGTATAAGCCAAGGCAATTGCCGACACTAAAAAACCCAAATGTAACAATAATTGCCACATCATCGTTTTTTCTGGCGTATTGCTTGCGTTCACAAAGGTTTGCAGCATATGGATAGACGAAATGCCGATAATAGACATAGAAAGTTTAACCTTCAATACAGTCGCATTTACATGGCTCATCCATTCTGGCTGATCGGGGTGATTACGCGTACGCAATTTGGATACGAAAATTTCATAGCCACCGATAGTCACCATCACAAGCAAGTTTGCGATCATCACAACATCAATCAAATTCAACACACCCAACATAATCGTGTTGGAATCCATCTCATTGACATTAATCACCAATGCCCACAAGCCTTTAATAAACTTATAAGAGTAGATCGCTAGCGTTACAATCAAACCCAAATAAATCGGTACTTGCAACCAGCGACTAGCAAAAATTATTTTCGCGATAATATTCGATTGTTCGTTATATTTCGCATAAGGATCAACAGGTTTGTTTTCTTCCATTAGATTTTATTCCTAAATTAAACAGTGGGTTAAATAAACAAAAAAACCGCAAGAAAATAGCAGTTTTTTTGAAAATAGCAATAAAGAAATCGGGTTATTCTTATTTTATTTAGCTGTCTTTTAATAATGTGTTGATTAAATATTTAACAGAACTCCCTTTTGTAAAGGGCGTTCTGTTAAACTCGGGTTGCTTACAATGCACTACTCTATTTTTCAGGCGAAACAGCCCCTAAAGGGAATGACTCTGTAAATTGCCCATATTCTTTTGGATTTTTCTTATTATCAGTAAAAAACGGCAAACCAATCAAACGATAATGCGGTGTATCTTTTTTCAGAATCTTATCCCTCCCATATTCCACTGTAATTGCTTCTAAAAAATCTTCTTTCCATAAATCATTTTCCACTAAATGCTCACCTTTCGGTTCAATGAAAATTTGGTAATGCAAAAAGTTGTCTATACTATTGGAAGAAGATTTTTGTTTATCTTTCAGCAATAAAATAAAGTCTGGCATAAATCCTTCACCATCGGCAAAGTTATTCAATTTAAACACTTCTTCATTACGGATTAAATGAACGTCATATTTAGATTTCAAATCACCCAAACGCTCTGAAATAAATTGAATTAACGCTTCTTCCAAACTCGTTCCGGCAAAATTATCCATCACATACCAATCATTTTGCATGGCAATAGTCGTTTTTACATCATCTTTTTTGACCCATTTTTGCTTCGGTGTGCCAAAAATTTCCCACAATTTTTTAGGCGTAAATTCTTTTGTACCGATAAATGGAATGTCACTTTCATTCAGATGTTTTTCAACCATTTCTAAGATTTTCAGACAGCCTGCAAGTTTATCATCTGGGTTAATCTGTTTGTCTTGCCCTAATCCTAAAAATTCAATTTGCCAATCTTTCAACAAGTTATTTTGTAATTCATTGCGATTTTGAATGTTGAGTTTGCTTTGCAAGCGGTCAAAATGGAATAAAGATTGACTATTTTTCCCCTTGATATGCAATGCTTTATTGAAAATGTGCCGCTCCATTTCACTCATTTTTATGGTTTGAGTAAAATTATTTTGTATGCCAAGTTGCAAGGCTATTTCATCATTTGCATTGGCTTTAAATTGCGTTTCTTGTAACAGTTGATTGCCGTGAACTTGGAATGAAAGCGTTTGCGGATTGGCTTTCAGACTGTATGCATTATTGCTTTTGGCGTTTGGATTAGGGATTTTTTTATTCGCCCAAATTAACAACTCTCTAAAATCCTTATTATCTGCAAATTCAGATTTGAGTTTAAATGTTGCCAATACCTTATCATCGTCTTTTTCAGGCAAATAACCGTCTTTTCGCAACTCGTTTTTCAGTTCTGAAATATAGCGGGATTGCTCATCGTGCGTGTAATAAAACAATTCTTCCAAGATACGCAATTCGTGTTGCATATCGTTGTCAAATTTGCGTTTATTCGGCTGTTTACCTTCAAACGAAAATGGAAAATAACGTACGCCGCGACCAATCAACTGCTTTTCCGATACAGTGGCGGCAGGCGTTTTGCCCGATTTTTTACTTGAACCACCGCCGTTTTGCCCTTCATACAAACGCACAATATCAAACAAATTCAGAACGTCCCAACCTTCGGTTAATCTGTCCACCGTAAAAATAGCGCGGATCGGATTATCAGCTGCTTCCAGATTGTTTAGCAATTTTTCGGTTTCGCTGTCGGTTTTTTCGGTTTTGGTCTTGTTGGTTTCGGAGTTGGTAATAATCACATTGTGTTTTTGATAATTTTGTTTTACCCAATTTGCTAAATGTGCAAACTCAAAGCCATTTTCCTGCATGAATTTTAGGGCTTGTTCGGTGCGGGTTTTACCTTGTTCGTTGGCGTTATCGCTATCGTTTAAGCTTGTTGAAAATGTAGTTAAAAACGAAAAATCAGCCGCTTGCACATGTTCTACCCAATTTAAAAATGCCAAATAATCCGTTTTTGATTCATCAATCGTCTTACTTCTAAACAACATCACAGGCTTGAAATTGGCAATGCTATATTTCAACGCAATTTGATGGCGATACCAAGCAAACAATAAAGCGTGCAACACTCGCTCTTTCTTGCCCAGCGTACTGGATACCAAATTGATTTCTTTGGTATAACCTTTTTGCAAAAATTCTTTTAAACCAAATTTTGTGATGATTTTATCAGCGTATTTTTGTTGCACGTCAGCATTTTCAGGCAGCGTGGCGGTAAATTCCAACAGTACATTTTGGCTAGGATTACCCTTTTTATTGAGTAATAATTCCAAAACTGTGTGTTCCCAACCTTTGCGTTCAATTTCGGCATTGCTGGTACGGTCGTTCATTTCCTTTTCTAACTCTAATTCGCCTTGTTTTTTGCTTTTGGTTTGAGCGTTTAAATGGTGTGCTTCATCGCCCAGCATCACAAGATTCAATTTGTGCAAATCTGCCAATGTGGTTTGGTTTTCTCGTTCGATGTGAATATCGTTATATAGTTTTTGAATGCTGGTAAATTTAATTTCAATGCCGTCTGAATATTGGCTAAATGTCTCCACTTTGCGAATAGGAATTACATTATTACCTTGCAAAATCTTCTCGGTAAATAAAAATTTTGCGTGCGTTGGGTCAATAAAATTATTTTCCGTTTTATCCACAATATTATTTTGATTAACGAAAAACAAAAAATGCCGATACCCTTTCTCAAAATAATACAGAATCAACGCTGCCATCATCATCGTTTTGCCTGTACCTGTTGCCATATTAAATAGCAAATGCGTTGGCTTATTTTTTAAATCAGGGAAATCGTCTAGCTCTGAAGTGCGGTCAAAAATCAAAAAGTTTTCAAGGGCGGATTTTTGCCATTCAAAAAAATCATATTTTAAGTTTTTGGACGTAAATTCAGGCATTTCAAGTAATTCAGGTTTGTATTTTTTAACCGCTTTACGTTCATTTTCAATCACTTCAAACAACGTTTGATTATTCGCCATCTTTTTTCTCCGCTTGATAGAACGCACGGCTTAACGCTTTATCATTATCATTCAAGCAGCCTGCAAATTGTTCATCGTCCATTTCAGATAATGAAACATACATTTGATTTAAATCCAACATTTCAAGCACCATTTGTTTTTGTTCGTCTAATGGCAAAGATTGAAATTCAGGCTCGTTAATCATTTGACTAAACTCATTCACGCTCACATTGTATTTTAGGAAATAGCGTTCGCATAATTCATTAAACAGCGTTTTGATATTGTCTGAATTTTCGCACGCCAAAATTTGTTGTTTTGCGGTTTCGTTAAATGGAGCAAGTTCGGCATAAACAAACTCGCCGCCTCCTTGCCAATTCACGGCTTTGGAAATACCGCCCTGCTCGCCTTCAATAACTTTTTTTAAGCGTTCAACGGCAAGCGTTTCAATATAATCCATTTGTTCAATACCGATATATTGGCGGTTCATTTTGTGAGCAACGGCAGCGGTTGTGCCACTACCCAAATGATAGTCAAGTACAATATCGCCTTCTTGCGTTGTCATATCTATAATACGATGTAACAAGGCTTCTGGTTTTTTGCCTGTTGGGAAACTGATTCCACCTTCATTCTGAGTGTTTTGAAAATCTATATCTTCCCAAAAATCACAGACTAAAATAGACCAGTAGTATTTCAATGTTTTACCTACAATAATTTCTTTTAGCCCTTGTGATATTGGAGTAAAAACTTGACCGTTGAAATATATTCCTGCAGATTTTCCATCTATAATATGTTCATAGATCTCATCTTTATATTTCTCTCTACTTAATTTATCTAATTCTTTATTTTTATGTGATTGTAATCGACCTATATTATTTTTATTTTCTACAATAAATTTTCTTATCTTTTCACTTCTAGGATCAATCTCATCTAAACTGCTATAAGAAAAACCGTTCTCTTTCAGAATATCAATTAACTTTAGAAATTTATATGTACCATTTTTTTCCTTAATTAGGAAAAGACTATAATGTGTATCCCAAGTTTCTCGTGCTGAGTATTGAGGTTTTAATTTTAGGTTATTATTTTTATAGAATAGGATAGTATCTTTCTGTTTGATAATTTTTTTATCTTTATGTGCCGTCTTTGTTCCGCTTGGAGTTGAAGAACGAACTGCAACATTTGCAACAAAATTATCTTCTGTAAAAATTTCATCTAATAAAACACGTAAATAACCATCTTCATTGTAATCACAATGAACAAATAATACGCCATCATCTGCTAATAAATTTTTAGCTGCTTCAAGACGGTTTTTCATAAATGTTAGCCAAGTTGAACGATTAAATTTATCGTTATAAGCAAAACTGTCATTTCCAGTATTAAACGGAACATCAATATAAATCAGCTTAACTTTGCCTTTAAACTGCGTGGCAAGCGAATGCAGGGCAACCAGATTATTACCTTTGATAATGAGATTTTCGGTTGGTGTGCCGTCTGAACGGCGTTTGATTTCGCCAACGGCTTGTTTACCGTCTGCGGTGTAACGCGAGAATTTTGAGAATGTTTTTGCGTCAAAAAGTCGGTCAATTTCATCAAAAGCAAGCGTTTGATTAAAAAAGATTTCTTGTCTTTTTCGGGTTAATTTAGTGTATAATTGACTGACTGACTGACTGACTGACTGACTGACTATTATTGCGTTTAAAATAAATCTCTTCGCCTTCTTCGGTGCTTTGCCCGCCATTCAACACACAATCTTTAAACGGAAAACCCAACACAATATCCGAATTGTCTTTCAAAAAGCGGTTGCCGTCCGTCAAGCCAATGCGGTTGGCGTATTTTGTGTAGGAATTATTGACGCTGTGTTTGTCCAAGAAAAAACGAAAATCCTGCAATTTAAACACCAGCACACCATTCACTTCCACAAAAAAATGGCGTTTTAACTCATCATTTCCCAATAACAAACCGATAATGGTCGGGTCGGTTTTTTCCACCAAATCCAACAGAATGTTTTTGGCTAAAATGGTTTTTTCTTTGTTTACCCATACTTTTTCGTGTGATAATAGGGCTTGGGTTAATTCAGTTTGAATATCTGTATTCATAGTTATAAATCCTGATAGATAATTATTTTCATGTGCTACTACACAGGAATGGCAGGTCGTTTCGCTACATCTGCCGACCGTATATAGCAAATGGTTTTGCAGATAAATTCTAATAAAATCACTTCTTTGTTATCTTTACTGTCTTTAGAGAAGTTCACAACGTTGTGATAATCATCATATTTTGTAAGGCGTCTAAGATTTTATGTCGCCATGCAAAAGCAGTAGCAAGATTAATTTCACAAATTTTTGCACATTTACGCAATGGATATTTTTCAATCATGCAATGAATGTATTTTTCCCAGACTTCAATGTCTTTTTGAGAGTTGTAGAGAATAGTGCCTGTTTGTTCAACGAATGATTTTTTACAATCGCGACAAAGGTAGCGCTAGTTGTTGCATTTCGTGCCATTTTTAACAAAGTGTGTTGATTAACAATGCGGGCAGTTTGTAATTTGTTTAGATTGAATGACTTTTTTAATCTGTTCTCTTTGACTGACAGAAGTCAAAAAATTCTGTTTATCTGCATCAGATAAATTCTCAAAAAGTTGTTTTAAAATGTCTAAATATTTTGTAACGCCTGACATAATGAAATCCTTATAGTCAATTGAACTATAAGGGTTTATCAAATTTTAGTAGAAATATCAACACATTATCAAAACACAGCCTTTTATTTATATGCATATCAAATCTCAGGGTAATCCTATTTTTTATTCATCTCCCAGCCTAAGGTCGTCAATCTAGCCAAATCGATCTGATTATTCAATAACTCCACTTCTGGCATCGTTTTATTCGCTTTTGCTGAAAGGGTTTTAAATCGTTCTACTTTGCCTACCAAGCCTTGCTGTCCCACAAGTGCGGTGACCGTGCTGTTGTATTGGTTGCTGACGGTGGAAAGCGTATTGCCGAGCTTACTTAAACGTTCTGCGACCAAGCAAATTTGGTTGTAGATTTCGCCTGCTTTTTCAGCGATTTCTTTTGCCTCTGCATTACCTCGTTCGATGCGCCACAGGTTTGCTACGGTGCGTAAAATCGGCATTAACGTAGTGTGAGAGACCATAATGACATTACGTTCATAACCGTAATTAAATAAGGCGGGATCAGATTTTAAAGCCTCAATATATGCGGGTTCCACCGCAATAAACATAAGAACAAAATTCGGGCTACGCATACCAATAAGATTGCTGTAATCTTTTTTATGCAGATCATTAATATGACTTTTCAATGCGGATATATGTTCTTTTAGTAAACGCTCACGTTCAAAATCATCGTCAGAATTCACCGCACTTTCGTAAGCCACCAGCGACATTTTGCTGTCGATAATTAAGTGTTTCTCATCGGGTAAATTCAACACAAAATCAGGGTAATTGCGTCCGCCTTGTTCATCTTTAAAATGTGCTTGAGCACGGTAATGCACATTTTCTTCAAGCCCAGCCAGTTGCAACGCTCGTTCTAATTGCACTTCCCCCCAGTTGCCTAACGTTTTCTTTTCGCCTTTCAGTGCAGAAGTTAAATTACTCGCCTCTTGCGACATATTCAGACCGATTTCTAATACTTTTTTAATTTCAGCTTCCAAGCCTGCATTACCCTTTACGGATTCGGAGTGAATTTCATTGACACGTTTTTGGAAACCTTCAATTTGCTCTCGGAAAGGCTTGAGCAACGTTTCCAAGGCAGTTTGGTTTGATTGACTAAATGAACGACTTTTTTCATCTAAAATTCGATTGGCTAGATTTTGAAATTCCACGCCTAACTGCTGCTTAGATTGTTCAAAGTTTTGTTGTTGCTCGGAAAAATGTTTTTCTTTTTCTGCTAACGTTGTTTTTAATCCTGTTAACTCTTGAGAAAGTGCGGTCAATTTTTCTGTTAAATATTGTTGTTCCTGTTCTTTACGAGACAACTGGCTTTGGCTATGTTGCAACTGGGCATTCAAGCTTTCAGCTTGCGCAGAAGCGATCCCGAAGCGTTCTTTTAATGCGGTAATTTGCTCCGCAATGGCGGAATGGCGAGATTGTTCTTCATCCAGTTCTTGAGTGAGATAATGAATTTTTTCATCACGCTCATTGAGTCGAACTAACAAGCCTTGGCTTTCTGTTTGAGCTTTGATGGTTTGCTGCTCTAGCTGATTTTTGATGCTGCTAAGTTCATCAAATTTACTGGCAAGCTGATTGTAATCTTGAGTCGTTTTCGATAATTCTTGATGAAGATGTGTATATTTTTGCTGGCGTAGAATAAGCAATAAAATCAATAGAACAACGATTGCTAACAAGCTAAAAAGCCACAAATTCTCTGACATATATCCCCCTTAACATGATGCCGTAAATTGTAACATAGAAATGTGAGTTAAATTTTAGCTTTAAGTGCGGTGAAATTATCTTACTCACCGCCCTTATCATAGGCTGCATCAGTCAGCGTTTTCAAAAACGCTTCCAACGCATCAATTTCTGCATCAGTAAGCGGTTTACCTTTAAGATCGCTATGGCTTATCGTTGGCGCATATTCTGCTGCCGACCAAGGTTTACCCGTTTCAGGATTTATCTTACGCTCAGGATTATTATGGCTATCTAAAAATAATAATACAGTACGCAGCTCTTTAAATACGCCGTTATGCATATAAGGTGCGGTAACGGCGACATTACGCAATGTCGGCACTTTAAATTTGCCCTTTTGAGCGATATCACCTTTCACCATTGGATTATCTAACAATCCATTATCCACCCAATCTTCGCCTAATTTATTATGAGCAATCAACGTCTCATTTTTCGGCACACCAAGATTGAAATAACGATAATTTGTAAAAGTTTCTTCACGATGATCTTTTTCATTCATTTGATGGCAATTACTGCAAGTTGTTTTTTCTTTATCAAAAAATAACGCCTTGCCTAATACTTCTTGGTCAGTAAATTTATCTTCCCCTGCCAAAGTGCGGTCATATTTAGAACTGAATTGAGAAAACAAATCTAATTGCTGAAATGCAGCAAGTGCCTGTTCCATAATGGCGTAAATTTTCTCATCATCTTGCCAAATTTCCTCACCCCAATGCTTGGTAATGTAATCTTTCACTGCTTGATTTTCGGCAATACGTTTTACCACACTGGCTTTGTCTTTCATGCCCATTTCAACAGGGTTAAGTGGAGGTCCCCCCGCCTGCTCAGCTAAATTTTTTGCTCGACCATCCCAAAATTGGCCGCCAACATAATCCTTAATTTTTTCATCGAAATGAAAATCAGGGGAATATTTTGCATAAATGGCCGTTGGTGTATTGCGATTACCAAACTTTGTTGGATCATCACCTTGTGAAACCATTTTATCGATATCATTTTCACGTAAATCCGCAAAAGCGGCTGCTGGCATATGGCAAGTAGAGCAACTCTGTGTTTTATTGTGAGAAAGTGATTTATCAAAAAAGAAAGCCTGCCCCAAGCCAAGCAATGCGGGATTTATGGGTTCTTCTTGAGCAAAACAAAAAAGAGGTAAGGCAAATAATGACAAAAAATATTTTTTCATTCTAACTCCACGGGCATAAAAAATAACTGCACTTAGTCAAAGTAAGTCCATCATTATAAATTTAGACTGCGCATAAATTAACTTAAACATTGATATCTTACACCAAACTCAAATTTTTAAACCTTTTCTTACATACTTAAACTTAATAGTAGAAAGGCAATGCTTTTGTGAATTGAAGAACTGTTAAAACATTTTTTAACTGCGCTTTTTTGATGATCTCAATCAAAATAACCTACCATTTTAGTCAATTACTTTGTTATAGGTATTATTTTAGCACCACAATACCCGATATAATTAGTCGGGTATTTTGCTTTATGTAAAATATTTACCTATGATTTTAAATAGGAAGTTAATTTTTCAATAACCTAGGAGTGATAAAATGGGACAGTATAAAAAGT
>ERZ772956.279-NODE-279-length-41487-cov-6.857743_pt1 | contig 41487 bp, 33 predicted proteins | sample MGYA00580683_ERZ772956 | MGnify/ENA primary metagenome ERZ772956 (study PRJEB29015, sample SAMEA2738077) | human oral metagenome | biome: human oral; feature: human-associated habitat; material: saliva | place: China | collected 2212 ... | reverse complement strand
CGGTCTCAATGGCGCGGCCCCACACGTTCTGGTCGATCGAGAAGGGATTGTGCTTCGTCGTCTCGATCGGAAGATTGTGCTTTTCCGCGTAGGCGATCGACACATCCCTGGTGAGCGAGAGGTCTCGGATCGGAGAAATGCAGTCCATGTCCGGGGCCATGGAGGTGATCGACACCTCGAAGCGGACCTGGTCATTGCCTTTGCCGGTGCATCCGTGGGCAACCGTGTGGGCCCCGAATTCTCGTGCCGCCCGCACGAGATGCTTGGCGATCACCGGACGTGAAAGCGCGGAAACAAGAGGATACTTACCCTCATACAGGGCATTCGCCTTCAGGGCCGGCATGCAGTACTCGCTCGCGAACTCATCACGAGCGTCGGCGACATAGGCCTCAACAGCGCCACAGTCGAGGGCACGCTGGCGGATGACCTCGAGGTCTTCCCCTCCCTGGCCCACATCAACAGCCACGGCAACGACCTCGCGGCCGGTCTGCTCCCCGATCCAGCCGATCGCGACAGAAGTGTCGAGACCACCGGAGTAGGCGAGAACGACGCGATCATTCTTCGCAGTCATATGCGCTCCTTTTCCTAATTTCTATGCGAGTCCGGGAGTCCCGGGTCAGTCGAGGTCCGGCATCTGGCCGGGCTCAGCAAGCTCCATGAGGTACTTCTGGGTTGTCCTGGCATCCGCCGCACTTCGACAGATGACGAGGATCGTGTCATCGCCGGCGATCGTGCCCGCGATCTCCTCCAAGCGCACCGCATCAATGGCAGAACCCAGAAGATTCGCGCCCCCAACGGTCGTGCGCAAGACAAGCTGGTGATCCACGAGGATCGAGGTGACGAGGAGCGCCTGGCACCACTTCTGGAGGCGCAGGCGCCCGCCCTCGCCCTCGTGCGTCAAAGCGCCATCAATGTCGGGAACCGAGTAGACGCGGCTGCCCTCAGCGGTACGGACCTTCGTGGCCCGCATGTCGACGAGGTCTCGGGACAAAGTGGCCTGAGTGACCTCGATCCCCTTGTCGGCCAGCCTTTCACGCAATTCCTTCTGAGAGCCGATCTGCTCGGAGGCGAGAATGTCGCGGATCGCTTCACGCCTCGCGTTCGGGGTCTGCGGCATCGGTGTGGGCGTCATCGGCGCTCCTCCTTCAACCCGGTGGCTTCCGCAATGAGGCGAGGCAGAGCCTTCGTGAAAGATGCAGCCTGCTCGGCGCTGACAATGAGGGGCGGAGCAAGGCGAAGAGTATGGGGCCCCGTCGCGTTGAGGATGAACCCGGCTCTCCTGCCGACTTCGACAAGTTCAGCCGCAATATCGCGGGTGAAATCGAGGCCGATGAGCATGCCGCGGCCCCGCACCTCGGCAACCCCCTCGATCAGGGCGAGTTCGGCGCGCCACTTGCCAGACAGTTCCTTCACGTAAGAAAGCACTCCTTCCTCTTCAAGAGTGTCGAGGAGCGCCAGGGCCGCGGCCGCGCAGATCGGGTTGCCCCCGAAAGTCGTGCCGTGCATCCCCGGGCCGAGGACATTCGCGCATTCACCGAGTGCGACGCACGCGCCGATGGGCATTCCAGCGCCGAGGCCCTTCGCGAGAGTCACGACATCCGGGACGATGCCCGAGGCGTGGTGCCCCATCCAATCGCCCGTCCGGCCGATTCCCGTCTGCACCTCGTCAACGACCATGAGGGCGTTATGAGCGCGTGAAAGCTCGCGCACGAGGCTGAGGTAGGAGGCGTCAAGTTCGTGGACTCCGGCCTCGCCCTGAATCGCTTCGACGAAGATCCCGGCGACGTCATCTAACATCGCGGCTTCCAAAGCTTGGGGGTCGTTCGCCGCAATGAACTCGACATTGGGGATCAATGGTGTGAAAGGCGTGCGGTAGCGTTCCTTCCAGGTGAGGGACAGAGCACCGAGAGTGCGCCCATGGAAGGCGTGTTCGAGGGCGAGGACGCGGGTCTTCTCAGGGGAAACAGCGAGGCCGTGGGCCTTGACGATCTTCAGGGCCGCTTCGTTCGCCTCAGTTCCGCTGTTCGCGAGGAAGACCCGGGAGCCTTCGGGGGCCCCGCCGGGTTCGACGATGTGGAGGATCTTCTCCGCGAGCCGGATCTGGGGCTCTGTTGCGAAGAAGTTCGACACATGGCCGAGGCTGCGGGCTTGTTCTTCGATCGCAGCGACGACTTTCGGATGGCAGTGCCCGAGCGCGTTCACTGCGATTCCGCCGAGCAGGTCGAGGTAGCGTTTGCCTTCAGCGTCCTCGAGGTATGCGCCTTCGCCTTTGGTCAAGACGAGGGCGGGGGTACCGAAAGTATTCATCACTGATGAGGTGTAGCGGCTCGTCCATTCGGACCCGGCACAGGTGTCCTTCATTGTGCTGCCCTTCGCGGGGTATGTTTTCCCTGGGTTCTCATTCATGAGGAGTAGGCGCTGTTCTCGTGGACGTAGTCGTGGGTGAGATCGTTCGTCCACAAGACGACGTTCTCCTCTCCGGCTTTCAAGTCGATGAGGACCTGAACCTCCCTTGGCGTCATATCGACGAGGCTGCGGTCCTCTCCCACTGCACCGTTGCGGCAGACCATCACCCCATTGATCGACACGTCAATCTGCTCTGGCTCGAAGGGGGCGAGGGATTCGGGGACCGTGCCGACCTCGGAAAGAATGCGACCCCAGTTCGGATCGTTGCCGAATACAGCGGTTTTGAACAGGTTGGATCGTGATACGGCGCGGGCGACTGCTTCTCCGGCGGCTTCGTCGCTCGCGTGTGCGACCGTGATCTCAATATCGTGACTCGCGCCCTCGGCGTCGGCGAGGAGTTGACGGGCAAGGTTCGCGCAGGCCGCGCGAAGAGCCTCTGTGAAGTCTTCTTCCGAAGGAGCGACGCCCGAAGCCCCTGATGCCAGGAGGATCACCGAGTCATTCGTCGACATGCAGCCGTCGGAGTCGGTGCGGTTGAAAGTCGTACGCACCGCTTCGCTCAAAGCGGCGGCGGCCATGTCATCGTCGAGGATGGCGTCGCTCGTGATGACGCACAGCATCGTTGCGAGTCCGGGCGCGAGCATTCCCGCGCCCTTCGCCATCGCGCCGATCTTCCATCCCTCTTGAGCGAAGAACTCATAGGTTTTGGGGACCGTGTCGGTCGTGCGGATCGCGTCCGCCGCTTGGGCTCCCGCCTCGGGGGTTGAGGCGAGCGCAGCCACGGCCGCTTCTGCGCCATGAAAGATCTTGTCCATCGGGAGGCGCTGGCCGATCATGCCGGTCGAACACACTCCTATTTCCTTCACCTCGCAGCCCAGGAGGGCCGCGAGGTGGTGAGCGCTCGCCTGTGCATCGTGGAAGCCCGCTTGGCCTGTGCACGCGTTCGCCCCACCAGAGTTGAGGATGATCGCTTTGAGTGTTGCGGAGGCGAGGTGGCTGCGGGTCAAGGTCACGGGCGCTGCGACGACCCGATTCGAGGTGAATACTCCCGCCGATGCGAACACGGGGCCCTCGTTGACGACGAGGGCTAGGTCCAGGGCGCCCTCCGTGTGTTTGATTCCGGCGGCCACGCCGGAGGCGGTGAAGCTGCGGGGCGTGGTAACACCGCACGGAGCCGGGGCTCCGGTGGAAGTGGGGGTGTCGGCGAGCACGGGGTTACCGGCGGAAGTGGGGGTGTGGACGGACGCCGCAGAACCCGGGGTTCCGGTGGGCGTGGTAGCCGCGAAGTTTCCGGCAGGAGCCGGGGCTGCGGTGGGCGTGGTCGATTCAGTGCTGGTCACGGTGCGACTCCGATCATTGGAACACCCAGGTACTCATCAAGCCCCAGGGCGATATCGGCGCTTTGAACCGCCGCTGCCGCGGTTCCCTTCCCGAGGTTGTCAATAGCGGCGATCGCGATGAGCGTCCCCGCTTTGGCATCAATGACGGCCTTGACTCGGGCGAGACCCGTGCCCGTCACCGGTCCGCTCGTCGGCCAGACACCATCGGGGGTGACAGTGATGAGGGCTTCGTCCTCGTAGATGGTGTAGGCCTCTTTCACGCTCTCCTCCTTCACGCCCTCGGCAAGGGGAGCGACGACGGTCGCGAGAATTCCACGAGAAGTCGGGACGAGGACGGGAGTGAAGCTCAGGCGCATCGATTCCTCGTCCCCTCCTGCGAGTACGAGGTTCTGAATGATCTCGGGAATGTGCCTGTGCGTTCCGCCGACCGCGTAGGGAGCCATATTTCCGAGCGCCTGCGAAGCGAGAAGGTGGGGTTTCATGGACTTGCCTGCGCCGGAGTAGCCAACGGCGAGGGTCGCGACAATGTGCGAAACGTCGACGAGTCCGGCATGCACAGCGGGTTGGAGTGCCAGGGTCACCGCTGTGACATTGCATCCGGGAACTGCGATCCTGCGGGTCGCGGCGAGGAGTTCTCTTTGGGCGCGAGCCAGGGGCTCTCGTGCATGGATGAGTTCAGGCATGCCGTAGGTCCATGCGGGGCTAAACTCTCCCCCGTAATACTCCGCCCAGTCTTCGGCCTTGATGAGGCGATGATCGGCTGCGCAGTCCAACACGAGGGCGCCGTCCCCGCTGGCATCGAGTTTTTCGGCGAGCGCGGCGGAGTGCCCGTGTGGCAGTGCGAGAATCACGAGGTCGTGGCCGGAGAGTGTTTCGACAGAGGTCTCTTGGATCTCAAGCTCGGCAAGAGAGCCAATCTGGGGGTGGAGTTCACCGAAGAGTCGGCCCGCGCTTGATGCCGCGGTCAGCGTGGTGACCTCAATTTCGGGGTGGGCGGCCAACAGGCGCGCAACTTCACCCCCGGCATAGCCGGATGCTCCGGCGATCGCAGCTTTCAAACTCATATGCATGAATATACACCGTCATGCATATTTATCCATTAGTGTCCGGGGGACGAACACTCAGACCTTCACGCCACCGATCCCTCGGAACACGCAGGCCATCGGCTATTCAGAACATTCAGTCCTTGTCTGAAAGCTCCGCTGCGATCGAATCCGCCCACGCCTCGACCTCGCTCCAGTCGCGGAAATCACCCTCCACGACACCCGCGAGGCGCGCAACCGAACGCTCGCGCAAGGACAAGAGCGAAGGCTTGTAACGGCCCGCAAAAGTGTGCTTGTCAATCGCGAGAACATGCGTCAAAGCCGGACCAATGCGAGTCGGATCTTGCGGCGCATGCTTCGGCACCCCATTCATCCCGACTGAGAAAGCCCAGACGCGCTTCGTCTTCAGCTGCTCGGCGAAGCGCTCCAAGAAACTCTTCGCCTCGTCCATCCACTGAAGGATGTACACCGCCGAACCGCATACGACCACGTCATAGGGATCCACGGATTCCACGGCCGCCGGAGCCACGACATCAACGCTGTGGCCCGCATCTTCGAGCCTGTGCGCGATCGCTTCCGCGATCTCATGAGCCGAACCATGTTTCGAAGCTGCAGTGACAAGGATGTGCATACGCCCAGTATGAACGACAAGGAGGCCCCTCGCGCTGTCCGATGGTCCCGGTGAGTCGGAATCCATAAGATGCGCGAGGGCCCTCCCTTAAGAATCTGCCTCCCGCTGGCGAAGCATTCAGGAACGAAGAGCCGCTCCGAGGACCTTCTCCGCTTTCTTCACAACATCCTCACGAACCTTCGCCGATTCCTTCGCAGTGAGCGTGTGATCGGTGGCGCGAAGCTTCAGGGCGAAAGCGAGAGAACGCTTCCCCTCCCCCAACTGCTCGCCTTCGAAAACGTCAAACAAGCTGAGGTCTTCGAGGAGCGGGCCCGCACCCTGGCGAACCACCTGTTCGACGCGCGACACGGGAATCGAGGAGGAGACGACGAGGGCGATGTCCTCCTTCGCGACCGGGAAAGTCGACACGGGCTTGACCTGGATCGGCTCAGCCGAGCAGGCCTCAAGAAGAGCGGACAGATCGATCTCAGCGGCGCACGAGCGAGCGGGAAGACCGAAGGCCTTGCACACCGCAGGGTGGAGCTCCCCGGCGAAAGCGATGTCCACAAGCTCACGCCCCTTCCGCACGAAAACGCGGGCAACACGGCCCGGGTGCCAGGGGGCGACCTCGGATGGATCCTGCGCAGGCGTCGGCATGGGAGCACCCTTCACCGTGGAAGGCTCTAGATCCCAGGCGCGACACGTCTCAACGCGCACCCCGAGGATCGAGGCGAGCCCCAAGACGATCTCAAGGGCATCAGACCACGCGAAGGAACGAGTCTCCTCGGCAAGCGGGGAGGCCGAGGCACGCCCAGCGAGGACCACGCCAATATGCTGAGGCTGCTTGGGAGTCCCCGCGTACAAAGCTCCGAGCTCCTCATCGCTCGGGCGCTGGGACGCGGAAAGCAGCCCAGTTGGAACGGTCCCCTCGGGCCTGGCGACGAGCCCCTGTTCGAACAGGGCTGCCCGGTCCGCACCTCGGGCAATATTGCGGCCCGCAGCATCAAGAAGCGTGTCAAGGATCGAGGTGCGCAGCCAGGGAGCATCATCGGCGAGCGGGTTGCGCAATCTCAAAGCCTGACGCCTCGGATCGGATTCAGCCAGTCGCTGACGGTCAAAGGAATCCGAGACGAAGGGGTAGCTGAGAACCTCAACAAGCCCCTGAGCTGCGAGGAAGTGCACGGCCTGACGGCGAGCCTCCTGCGCGCCTGTCAAACCGGTTCCCGCCGGAGCGGCAGGGAGAATCGAAGGGATTTCGTCGTATCCGTCAAGACGGGCAACCTCCTCGACCAAGTGAGCCCGACCCACCAGATCGGGGCGCCAACTCGGCGGAGTCACGAGGAAGACCCCTTCGGCGCCCTCCACGACCTCGCAACCGATCGCTTCGAGGATCTCGCGAACCCGGTCCTTCGAATAGTCGACACCAACAAGGCGCGCCGCGTCCTCGAAGGGGAACTCAATCGCCTCAGCGGCGCTGAGCTCATTGAAGTCGAAGACCGCAGGATCGACCGTGCCACCCCCGTATTCGACGAGCAGGTCCACTGCGCGTTGCGCGGCCACAGCCGGAAGTTGCGGGTCGCTTCCACGTTCGAAACGCTTGGACGCCTCGGAGGGCAGGTGATGACGGCGCGAAGTACGGGCAATCGACACGGGGTCGAAGTGCGCCGCCTCGAGGAGAATATCCGTCGTGGACTCCTCGACCTCGGAGTAGGCGCCACCCATCACACCGGCCAGACCAATGATGCGCGAGCCCTCCGACTCAGGTGAATCGGTGATGAGCAGATCCTCCGGGTCGAGCTCGCGCTCGACCTCGTCAAGAGTCTGGAGCTTCTCCCCCGCTTTCGCTCGGCGCACCACAATCGGTGCGGTCAGGGCCGACAGATCGTAGGCGTGCATCGGCTGGCCCAAGTCGAGCATGACATAGTTCGTGACATCAACGGCGAGGGACAAAGAGCGCATCCCCGCGGCCTCGAGGCGCTCCACCATCCAACGCGGCGTCGGCGCCTGAGGATTCACTCCGCGCACGATCCTCGTGACGAAACGGTCAGCGCCCATTGCACCCTTAATCGGAGCCTCGTCCTTGACGAGAACAGGGAAACCATCCGCGCTGGCCTCGGGAACGCTCGTGACGAGATTGCCCACCAGGCCAGGATCGGTGAAGGCCGCTCCAGTGGAGTGGGAGAACTCGCGGGCGACACCGCGCATTGAGAAGCAGTAGCCGCGGTCCGGGGTCACGTTGATCTCAAGGACCTCCTCGCCCAGTCCCAAGAACCCAATGATGTCGGTGCCGGGTGCGGGGATCTCGCGGTCCGCAAACATCTTCTTCAAGACGATGATGCCATCGTGGTCCTCGCCAAGACCAAGTTCGCGTGCCGAGCAGATCATGCCGTCCGAGATGTGTCCGTAGGTCTTGCGCGCCGCAATCTGAAAATCTCCGGGCAGCACCGCGCCGGGCAAGGAGACGACAACCAGGTCGCCCTCGACGAAGTTGTGGGCACCGCAGATGATCCCCCGGCTCTCAAGCTCCGAGGGCTCCTTTCCGGTGCCTGGGGCGTCGTTGAACTCACCCACGTCGACCCGGCAGTAGTTGACGGTCTTGCCGTTCGATGCGGTCTCCTTCACGAGGGACAACACCTTGCCCACGACGAGAGGACCTTGGACCTTCGCGGGGTGGATCGTTTCCTCTTCAAGACCCACCTTGACGAGAGCCGCGGCGAGCGCGGTCGCATCGGTGCCCTCGGGGACCTCGACGTGGTCGGCGAGCCAGCTGAGCGGAACCATTGGCATTTCAGTGGCCCTTTCCGTGAAGACCGAACTGCTGGGAGAAACGCACATCGCCCTCGACGATGTCGTGCATGTCGGCGATGCCGTGGCGGAGCATGAGCGTGCGTTCAATACCCATGCCGAAAGCGAAGCCCGTGTACTCGTCCGGGTCAATGCCGTTGGCGCGCAAAACATTCGGGTTGACCATGCCGCAGCCGCCGACCTCGATCCATCCGGCCCCGCCCTTCTTCTGGGGGAACCACATGTCGAGTTCGGCGCTCGGCTCGGTGAAGGGGAAGAAGGAGGGGCGAAGGCGGGCCTTCGCATCGGGGCCGAACATCGCCTTCGCGAAATGGTCAAGAACACCCTTGAGATGCGCCATGGTCAGCCCCTTGTCGACCGCGAGACCCTCGACCTGGTGGAAGACCGGGGTGTGGGTCGCGTCGAGGGCGTCCGAACGGAAAACCTTGCCCGGGCATGCGACGTACAGGGGGACGCCGCGGGCAAGCAGAGAACGCGACTGCACGGGTGAAGTGTGGGTGCGCATGACGAGGCATCCATCTTCGGGGGCCTCGCCGCCGATCGTCGTGCCGTCGATGTAGAGGGTGTCTTGCATCTGGCGCGCCGGGTGGTCGATGTCGAAGTTGAGGGAGTCGAAGTTGAACCACTCGTGCTCAATCTCCGGTCCTTCCGCGATCTCCCAGCCCATCGAGGTGAAGAAGTCCTCGATCTCCTCAATGAGCGTGCCGATCGGGTGGCGAGCACCAATGACGGAGCGGGCACCGAAAGCGGTGACGTCGACGGATTCCTCCACCAGGACCCGGGCTTCGTGTTCGGCCTCGAGGATCTGTCCGCGCTCAGTCAAGGCCTGCGAGAGGCGAGCGCGAGCACCGCCGAGGTTCTTGCCCGCCGTTCCCCTGTCTGCGGGGGCCAGCTGACCGATCTTCCGGTTCGCGAGGACCAGAGGCGCCTGGTCGCCCAGGAGTGCGGACTTCACGGCTTTGAGGGCCTCAAGGTCTGCGGCGGCCTCGATATCGGCGAGGGCGCGGGCGACGAGGTCGTCAACTGCCTCCGAATCGAGCGGGTTGAGGTCAAGGGCGGCTTGGGCCATGTCCTGCTTCCTCCGTCGGGGTCATGAATGCGCGTGCTTCGCGCCCCGCCATGATAGTCCGTTCGCCGATCGCCTCGGATTCACGTCCGCTCCGCGGTGTGCTTCGGTTCTGCAGGTTCTGCTCCGGCGCTCGGGTGCGGTGATGCAACGCTGGAGCAGAAGAGGTGCTGGGGCTGAGCCTAGACGCTGCGGCACCGTGTCGGAGTGTTGCTGTGACGGGGGCTGTTCCTTTATCGAACTGAAGCGGGAATGTTCCCGTGATGGGGCTGAGCCGGAGAATGCTCCGGTGAAGGGGGCTGAATCAGGGCTAGGTTCTAGTGGCGCTTGCAAGCGAGTCTTTGTGAAGAGGGCCGAGCCCGGGCCGCTGTTAGGGAAAGTGGGATGGAGGCGGGACCGTTGTGGTTCTGCAGGAGAGGCAGGGGCGCTCGAACGAGAGTTCTGAGGTGGGACTAGGCTTGACGCCATGACTCTTTCACTTGATCTTGCCTCTCGTGCGCCCTTGGGCGATCTGAAGCCCGGCCGCATCTCCCCGCTGCGCACCGTACCCGCACACATCGAACGCCCCGAATACATGTTCCACGACGGTCCCGAACGCGTCACAGCATCCGATGTCAAGGACCCTGAGACGATCGAGCGCATCCGCTACGCCGGGAAGATCGCTGCGCAAGCCCTCGAACTCGTCGGTGAAGCTGTGAAACCGGGGGTGACCACCGATGAACTCGACCGGATCGGCCACGACTTCCTCATCGCACACGACGCCTACCCCTCTTGCCTGGGATACATGGGCTACCCCAAATCCCTGTGCACCTCGATCAATGAGGTGATCTGCCACGGCATTCCCGATGATCGTCCGCTTGAGGAAGGCGACATCATCAACGTCGACATCACCGCCTATGTCAAAGGCGTGCACGGCGACACCTGCCGGATGTTCGAGGTCGGCACCGTGGATGAGGAATCGCATCTGCTCATCGAACGCACGAAGAACGCCATGATGCGTGGCATTAAAGCCGTTGCGCCCGGACGAGAAATCAATGTCATCGGCCGCGTGATCGAAAAGTACGCGAGGCGCTTCGACTACGGTGTCGTCCGCGACTACACGGGTCACGGCGTCGGCGAAGCCTTCCACTCGGGGCTTATCATCCCCCACTACGATGCGGCTCCGAACTACTCGACCGTCATGAAGCCCGGCATGGTCTTCACGATTGAGCCGATGATTACCCTCGGTGGAATCGACTGGGAACAGTGGGATGACGAGTGGACTGTCGTCACTGCCGATCGTTCGCGCACGGCCCAGTTCGAGCACACGATCGTCGTCACCGAGGACGGGGCTGAGATCCTCACCCTGCCGTAATGCTCCGCCCGCTCAGGGTGGGGATGCGTGAAGCCTGAGCTGTTGTCCTTTTGTCCTTTCCCAGCACAAGCTCACGGCCTCGGCACCCCCGAACACACCACTGGAGGCACCGGGCATGCATTCATCCCCTGTGTGGACCAGCACCCCAAAAGCCTGAGGCGCCGGGATTTCCCCACATCCCCGTAGGTCCTCGAGTCTTCGTCGGCTCGGGGCGCAAGGCCAGGAATCTTCGGCACTGAAAGGGTCCATTCTGGAACGAATATCGCCCATGCGACTGTGCCTCACCTGTGAAGACGGCATCCCTTCAGTTTTTTCGAGACGAGTAGCCCTCTCAGGGCCTGTCTTCCTCTCGTGATCTGTCTCCCCTTCTTTTGAGTTTGCTCGATGTCCGTAGAGAGCTCGACGTCTGTAGAGGGAACAGATCATTCGTCGAGGGGCGCAAATTATGCTCCCGGCCCCGCCCTTCACCGGACTCGGGTTATTATTCTCATCACACCCCAATTTCTTCTCTTGGAGGACAAGATGACGACGGTGGCATGCGGTATCGATATTGGCGGCTCGGGAGTGAAGTCGGCACTGGTCGACCTCGAGACCGGGGAATTCATCGGAGAACGCATCCGGATCGACACACCGAAACCCGCGACGCCCGACGCTGTCGCCGACGTGTGCCATCAGATCCTCGTCCAGCTCGAGGTCGGCCCCGAGATCCCGGTCGGCATCGCCTTTCCCGCACCCGTAATCCACGGAGTCATCCCCTTCATGGCGAACCTCGACGACTCCTGGGTCGGCATTGATGTCAACGAACTCATGATGCGCCACCTCTCCAGACCGGTCGTTCCACTCAACGACGCCGACGCCGCAGGCTTCGCAGAGGTCGCATATGGTGCCGCGAAGGGGGTTGAGGGCCTCGTCATCCTCACCACACTCGGCACCGGCATCGGTTCCGCGCTCATCATGGACGGGCACCTCATTCCGAATACGGAACTCGGGCACCTTGAGATCGATGGTTACGACGCTGAGAAGCGCGCCTCCTCCGGGCAGAAGACCCTTCAGGACCTCAGCTGGAAGAAGTGGGCGAAGCGCCTTCAGCGCTACTACTCCCACGTCGAGATGCTCCTCTCCCCCGATCTTTTCGTCGTCGGCGGCGGCGTGTCGAAGAATCATGACAAGTTCATGCCTCTCCTCGACTTGAAGACGCCGATGGTTCCTGCGCAGCTGCGCAACACCGCGGGCATCGTGGGCGCTGCATCCTACGCGGCATCCCGAGCCTGAGGCCAGAACGGATCCCGGCCACAAGTCGGACACAACGGGGCTCAAGGTGGCCACAAGTCGGACACAAGGGCACTCCACGAGGAGTTCACCTCCCGTCCGAAGACCAGCCAAAGCCCGCTCACCAGGGGAAACCGCCTCCATCAGGGCCAGTCTCCCCCCTCAGTGTCCGACTTGTGCCCGGGGCGAAACCATCACTGTCCGACTTGTGCCCCGGGCACTCTTTTTCAGCTCCTTTTGGCCAGATCCCTCAGGACGTACTGAAGGATTCCCCCATTGCGGTAGTAGTCCGCCTCCCCGGGAGTGTCGATCCGCAGTCGCGCATCGAACACGACGCAGCTGGAGTCCTCGCGAGTCGCAGTGACGCGCAAAGTCTTCGGGGTGACACCCTCATTCAAAGCGGTCACGCCCTCGATATCGAAGAGCTCCTCACCCGTCAGCCCCAGAGTGTCCCGGCTCTGCCCTTCGGGAAATTCGAGGGGGAGCACTCCCATACCGATGAGATTCGAACGGTGGATGCGTTCGAAGGATTCAGCGATAACGGCCTTCACTCCGAGCAGGGAAGTGCCCTTCGCCGCCCAGTCCCGCGAGGAGCCCGAACCGTATTCCTTACCTCCAAGGACAACGAGCGGCGTGCCCGCAGCGAGGTAGTCTTGCGCCGCCTCGTACACGGTGGTCGTCGGCGCGCCCTCGCGAGCGAAATCCTTCGTGAAACCACCCTCGACACCCGGAACCATCTCATTGCGGATACGGATATTGGCGAAGGTCCCACGGATCATGACCTCATGATTTCCACGCCTCGAGCCATAAGAGTTGAAATCCTTGCGCTCCACCCCATTGGCGAGCAGGTACTGGCCCGCCGGAGTCTCCGGCTTGAAAGCGCCTGCGGGCGAAATGTGGTCGGTCGTCACCGAGTCGCCGAGCTTCAGCAAGACCCTGGCGCCGTGAATATCTTCAACGGCTTCGGGCTCGAGGCCCATTCCTTCAAAGTATGGGGGTTTGCGGACATACGTGGAGGTGCTGTCCCAGGAGAAGGTGTCCCCCTCGGGGGTATGGAGTCCCTGCCAGCGCTCGTCTCCAGCGAAGACATCCGCATAGTCCTTCTCGAACATCTCACGGTCGATCGAAGAATCGATGCTCGACTGGACTTCCTCCGGGCTCGGCCAGATGTCCTTCAGGAAAACCTGCTCCCCCGTCGCAGGGTCGGTCCCCAAAGGCTCGGAGTCGAAGTCGAAGTCCATCGTGCCGGCAAGTGCGTAGGCGATGACGAGCGGCGGGGACGCGAGGTAGTTCATCTTCACGTCCGGGTTGATGCGGCCCTCGAAATTGCGGTTGCCCGACAGGACCGACACGACCGCCAAGTCGTTCTCATTCACCGCGGCAGACACTTGCGCGGAAAGAGGACCAGAGTTGCCGATGCAGGTCGCGCAGCCGTATCCGACGAGGTTGAAGCCGAGGGCGTTGAGGGCGCCCCACAGCCCCGCCTTCTCGAAGTAGTCGGTCACAACCTTTGAACCAGGAGCGAGGGAGGTTTTCACCCAGGGTTTCGACTTCAAGCCCCGGGCGACGGCTTTGCGGGCGAGAAGGCCCGCGGCCATCATCACCGAGGGGTTCGAGGTGTTCGTGCACGAAGTGATTGATGCGATCGCGACATCACCGTGGTTGAGGCGGGTTTGTGTGCCATCCGCCAGGGTCAGCGCCACGTCCTCGCGCTCACCTTCGGGCGCGTAGTCGAAGATGGTCTTGCGGAAGGAATCTTTCGACTCCGACAAGGTGATGCGGTCCTGTGGACGCTTGGGACCTGCGATCGAGGGGACGACGCTCGCGAGGTCGAGCTCGAGGTATTCGGAATAGCGCATCTCGTGGGAGGGGTCGTGCCACAGGCCTTGGGCCTTCGCGTAGGCCTCGACGAGGGCGATGGATTCTTCTGAGCGGCCCGTGAGTCGCAGGTAATCGAGGGTGACCTCGTCGATCGGGAAGATGGCGGCCGTTGAACCGAACTCGGGCGACATATTGCCAATGGTCGCGCGGTTCGCCAGCGGAACGGCGCTGACCCCGGAGCCGTAGAACTCGACGAATTTGCCGACGACTCCGTGGGCGCGCAGCTTCTGCGTGATCGTGAGAACAACATCCGTGGCGGTCGCGCCCGCAGGGATCTGCCCGGTGAGTTTGAAGCCGACGACGCGGGGGATGAGCATGGAGACCGGCTGACCGAGCATCGCGGCCTCTGCTTCGATTCCGCCGACACCCCAACCGAGGACACCCAGGCCGTTCACCATCGTCGTATGTGAGTCCGTGCCGACGCAGGTGTCCGGGTAGGCGGTGATCGTGCCGTCGTCTTCGACTCGGGTGAAAACCGTTCGGGCGAGGTGCTCGATATTCACCTGGTGGACGATCCCGGTCGAAGGCGGAACCACTTTGAAGTTGTCGAAGGCTCCCTGCCCCCAGCGGAGGAATTGGTAGCGTTCGCGGTTACGCTCGTATTCACGTTCGACGTTCGCTTCGAATGCGAAGGGTGTGCCTGCAACGTCGATCTGTACCGAGTGGTCGATAACCATTTCAGCCGGAGCGAGTGGGTTGATGAGGGTCGGGTCTCCGCCGAGCTCAGCGACGGCCTCACGCATGGTGGCGAGGTCGACGATGCAGGGGACGCCGGTGAAGTCCTGCATGATGACGCGGGCCGGGGTGAATTGGATTTCCGTGTCTGGTTCGGCCTCGGGGTCCCAGTTCGCGAGGGCTGTGATGTGGTCTGTCGTGATGTTCTGGCCGTCTTCGGTGCGCAGGAGATTCTCGGCGAGGATTTTCAGCGAGTACGGGAGCTTCTTGAGTCCCTCGACCGCGTCCAGACGGTAGTAGGAGTAGTTCTGTTCGCCGACGCTCAGTTCAGCGCGTGCGGCGAAGGAATCGATACTCGCCATTGGGGTCTCCTTATCGCTGTGGTCATGCCCCGTGGGTGCCAGGCTCGTAGGTGCGGGGCTCAGCTCCCACACAATTTATCTCGACATCAAGATTACGGAGGGGTGGCTTCTGTGCAAGCCGATTCTCACAAAACTCAACGACCCCCGAGTTTTCGCACACTTCCTCTCGTTCATCGTCGAGGACGAGGGCTTGGGGATTCGTCTTGCACTCAGCCTTTCGGCAAAGCGGTCATCAAGGAAATCCTCTTCCGGGTCAGCAAGGAAATCCGCTTCAGAGCAGGTGGGAAAAGCGGTTCAGAGCGCATGAGGAATCTCCTCCCCCACTCCCCGCTCACAACGCGCCGGGTTCTAGAGATGGTTGCAACATGTTCCATGCCCTGAGCACCACGTCCCAGTACGCACTGTCGGCACAGATCAACGTCTCCCCCACTCCCCGATCAGAACACCTGGCGTTCTAAAAGTGCGAGAGTCTCAACATGATGCGTGTGCGGGAACAAATCCCACGCCGAAAAGGCACTGAGCCGATAGCCCGCCTCGAAGAGCTCACGCAGATCCCTCGCCCCAGCGGCAGGATCGCAGGACACGAGAACAATCCTCGATGCCCCGGTATCCGCAATCGCTTGGCACGCCTCGCGTCCTGCTCCCGCGCGCGGAGGATCGAGCACAATGACATCGGGGCGCCCGTCGAGCTGTGCTTTCAGCTCTGAAATCCCCTCTTTGTCGACTCCACCGACGAAGGCATCCACCCAACCAAAGGGAGCGAGATTCTCCCCAGCATCCGCCACTGCCCCTTCATCGCCCTCGAGGGACACGAGACGCCCCTTCGGGCCGATCGCTTCAGCGAGGGGACGAGTGAAAAGGCCAGCGCCCGAGTAGAGCTCAAGGACTCGATCCCCCTCATTCAAGGCCGCGGCTGAAAGGACAGCATTGGCAAGAACCTCCGCTCCCTTGATGTGCGTCTGCCAAAAGCCCGTGGGGCGAACCCGGTATTCGATGTTCTTCCCGGCGACTTCGACACTCCACGCCAAACGTTCGGTCTCAACTTGCTCACCAAGAGAGTTGAAAGCGCCCTTCGGGGTGAGCACCACCGGGGACTGCCCGTTCGCAGCGACAACGCGGATACGTTCCTTCGGACGCCACAGCTCCGCCCACGCCGATCCTGCGCCAAGAATCCCGAGCTCTTCGATCGGAGTGACCGCGAGAGGCATCGAATCGAGGGCGATCACCTCGCGGCCTCGAAAACGGTGCATTCCGGCCCGCCCCTCCTGGTCGATCACGAGTTCGATCCTCGTCCGACGCCGCGTCAGGTCACCGGATTCGTCGCCGGGCGCCGCTTGAACCTGAACCCCGCCCAGTTCTTCGACGGCGGCCGCACAATCCGGCCCGCCGATCCTTCGCAACTGGTCTTGGATGACCTTTTCTTTCCAGGCCCGTTGAGCATGGGGAGCGACATGGGCGAGTTCTCCGCCTCCGACGCCTCCCGGGCCCGCCTGCGGCCACACGGACTCCACGCGATCTGGCGAGGCTGTGAGGATTTCCACCGCATCGGCCCAGGCGAGGGACTTCTGGGAAGAGGTAACGCGGGCTCGAACGCGTTCACCCGGGAGGGCATGACGAACGAACACGACGCGCCCGTCCTCGTCACGGGCGACGCAGGCCCCGCCGTGCGCAGGCGAATCAATCTCAAGCTCAAGAATCTGCTCTTCAACGCGTGTTGCGGCGCGGCTGCGGTGATGGCGTCGTGACTTACTCGTCATCGCTCATCCTCTTCTCTTCCAGTCATGACGTTCCTCTTCGTATCCGGGCGATCCGGGCGTCGAAGGCTAGGCGCTTTCATCGGGGGTGCGTGTGGGCTTCTCCCCCGTCTTGAAGGGATCGTTAACGAGTTGTCGGCCTTCGACCTCGTCATCCTCACCGAGTTTCCACGGCACAATGGTGAGGATGACGCCGGGCACAGTCAACAGGGCATGCCGGAGTCGTTCCTGCATCTGATTGTGCATGGCGTTCTCCCACCAGTGCCGCACGAGGACTCGCGGCATGTAGACGACGAGCATTTCCCTTGGGCTTTGGTGGCGCAGTCCTCGAATGTATTGGAGGACGACATGCGTCAGATCACGATAGGGGCTCGACAGGAGCGTCAGAGGGAGCGGAACAGCGGATTGCTCCCATTCCTCGCGGATGCGCCGCTCTTCTTCTTCATCGGCGACGACCGAGACGAGTTCAAGGGCGGAAGGATGCGAAGAGCGCGCCGCCGCGATCGCCCTCATCGAAGCCTTCGACAGACTCGACACGAGGACGAGGGCTCGAACCCTGGTCGGCAGGGCGCGTTTCTCAGACCAGTCCTCAACGTGCAGTTGTTTGCGGACTGTGTCGTAGTGGCGGCGGATTCCCAGCTGTACAAGGAAGGTAAGAGCGATCATGATGAGAGTGATCCACGCGCCGTGGGTGAACTTCGTCATCAAGACGATCAGCAGCACCAGGCTCGTCATCATGAAGCCGATGACGTTCACAGCCCGAGAGCGCAGCACCCGGCCTCGTTCCGAACCGTTCTGGCGCGTGCGCAGCTGCCGGTTCCAATGACGGATCATGCCGAACTGGGACAGTGTGAAGGAGATGAACACTCCAACCACGTACAGCTCGATGAGCCTGGTCGTTTCAGCCTCGAAAGCGACGATGAGGATGATTGCCGCGAGGGCGAGGACGAGGATGCCGTTCGAGTAGGAGAGGCGGTCGCCGCGTTTGTAGAGCTGACGGGGCAAGAAGGAATCTCTCGAAAGCACGGAGGCGAGGGTCGGAAAGCCATTGAAAGCGGTATTCGCGGCGAGCACGAGGATGAGGCCCGTCACTGCCGTGATGAGGAGGAAGAGGATCGACCCATTGCCGAAGACCGCAGCGGCAAGTTGGCCGATCACCGGTTGAATATACGTCTTCGCATCGACTGCGGCCCCGTTCAAGGTGAGCTGGAGGGCCGGGTTCTCAACGATCTTCACGCCGGTCGCTCGAGCGAGCAGGAGGATCGAGAGCATCATCGTCACCGCAATCGCACCAAGGATCGCAAGGGTGGTTGCGGCATTCTTCGACTTCGGGCGTTTGAACATGGGAACGCCATTCGAAATGGCTTCAACACCGGTCAGGGCCGCGCAGCCCGAAGAGAAGGCCCGCATCAGGAGGAATACCCCGCCCAAGCCGATAAGTCCCTCGGCATGATCCGGCGTTGCTGTGAGTTCGTATTGTGCTGTTGGCGCCTGCCCGAGGGTCCCGGTGAAAAACTCGATGAGGCCGACGAGGATCATCAGCAGGATTGAACAGATGTAGATGTAGGTCGGAATCGCGAAAGCGCCACCAGCGTCTTTCGTTCCCCGAAGATTCACGAGCGCGAGGAGAACGACCAGGCTGACGGCGATGATGAGCTTGTGCTCGTGAAGGGCGGGAAGCGCGGTCGTGATGTAGGCGGCGCCCGAGGAGATGGAGACCGCGACAGTGAGGATGTAGTCCACGAGGAGCGCGGATGCGACGAAGAGGCCCCAGTTCCGGCCCAGGTTCTTCGTCACGACCTCGTAGTCGCCGCCTCCCGAGGGGTAGGCGCGGACCGTCTGACGGTAGGACATGACGACCACCGCGAGGACGAGAGCCACGAAAACCCCGACCCACAGGGACTGCATCACAGCGAGAGATCCTGTGAGGGCGAGGGTCAGGAGAATCTCGTCAGGCGCGTAGGCGACGGACGAGAGGGCATCGGAGGCGAAGATCGGCAGCGCGATCCTCTTGGGCAAGAGCTGATGCCCCATCGCATCCGACCTCAGGGGTCGGCCGAGGAGCATCCGCTTCGCTCTGGCGAAGACGTTGGACAACACTCGCTAAGACTAATCCGCCCCATGGGCATTACGAGGCCAAGAGGTCCTCTTTCCATCGTGCAACTCGTCAAAAAAGGCATCGGGGAAGGGCTTGGGCGCATGAGGCGAGCACTTTCCAAGCAAGTGAAGGGGGGTCCCAGTGACATCTGGCGGAAGCCCCAAAGCCACAGCGAAGAGCCTTAGTACATCGCGTGAGAGCTCTCCAAAGCCACAGCGAAGGCCCTCAGCGCATCACGCGAAAGCCTGCATGCTGGAGTCGAAGCGAAGAGACGAGTAGCGTTAACGCGTGCACTTCGTGATTATGGGATGCGGACGCGTCGGTTCACTCATCGCCACAGCCCTCGACGCCGACGGCCATTCCGTCGCCGTCATCGACATGGACCCCAAGGCCTTTTCGCGCCTGCCCGCGAACTTTTCTGGCCGCAGGGTCACCGGTTTTGGAATGGACCGCGGTGCTTTGAAACAGGCGGGCATCAAGGATGCCTACGCCTTTGCGGCGGTGTCGAGCGGTGATAACTCGAATGTCATTGCGGCTCGTATCGCCCAAGAGGTCTTCCACGTCGAACACGTCGTCGCCAGGATCTACGATCCGCAGCGCGCCTTCGTCTACGAGCGTCTGGGCATCCCGACGGTTGCCACGGTGAAGCGCACCGCCGAGTCCGTGATGCGGCGCATGCTGCCCCCCGATGCCTCAGTCATCTGGACTCATCCGACCGGCGAAGTGTCCCTCGTGACCGCCACCCCGGAAGAATCTTGGTACGGCATGGCCTTCCCCATTGTCGAAGAACTCACCGGGGAGCGCATCGCCTTCGTCTCCCGTCTGGGAACGATCATCCCAGCAAGACCTGATCTTGTAATCCAAGAACACGATCAGCTCTATTTCGCGGTTGCGGGCAACAACTCGACTCGCCTGCGCGACATCCTCACCAACGAACCGAACTTCCAGGACTGACATGAAGATCGTCATCGCAGGAGCCGGCTCCGTCGGCCGCTCCGTCGCCCTCGAACTGCTCGATCACGGCCACGAATGCACCCTCATCGATAATCAGCCGGACAAGCTGCGCGTCGCCTCCGTCGCCGACGCCGATTGGGTCCTCGCCGATGCTTGTTCTCCCGATGCCCTCGCAGATGCTGGGCTCGCTCAAGCCGATGTCATGGTCGCCGCAACCGGTGACGACAAAGCGAACCTCGTGATCTCCCTCCTGGCGAAAACCGAGTTCGCAGTCCCACGCGTCGTCGCCCGCCTTAACAACCCGAAGAACGAGTGGCTCTTCGACGCCTCATGGGGCGTGGACGTGTCCGTGTCGACGCCGCGCATCATGACTGCCCTCGTGGACGAGGCGGTCTCCGTCGGCATTCCGGTGCGTCTCTTCTCTTTCAACTCCGCTGAAGTCTCAATGTATGCGATCGTCCTCCCAGAAGAGTCGCCGCTTGTGGGCCGTCGGATTGTCGAAGTCGACCTCCCGCCACGTACAGTCCTCACGTCGCTTCTGCGTTCGGGACGCCCGATCACGCCTTCCGACGACGACATTTTCGAAGCGGAAGATGAGCTTTTGCTGCTGATCTCTGATCTGGAGAAGAACGCGCTCGACACTTTGACCCGTCTGGTCGAGGTGCCCGAGCCTGAGGTGAATGAGGAAGCCGAAGAGCAAGCCTGAGATCGCCGTCTTTTTCTTCGGAGCGACGCTCCGCTTGTCGCAGGGCTTCTCGCTCTGCTGTCGCACGCTCCTCGCCCGGTTATCACAGCCTTCTCGCCGGGTTATCGCAGGCTCCTCCCCCGGTTATCGCAGGCTCCTCTCCCCCGGTTATCGCAGTCTTCTCGCCCTGCAAGAGGTCGACAGTGCCCTCAAGAAAACGCGAGGCCCTCAAGAAAACACGAGCCTTTCACCCCGCCCGGCGCGAAGGCTCCTCACTCCCCTGCTTCATCCTGTGCTTCATTCCCCTGATTCACGAGCTGCCCGAAAGGACGAAGCCCCAACCAGCTCAACCACGCGGCGAGTGCGAAGAGAGGAACACCGAGGATCAGTTTCGCAACTCCAAGTTGGGCGACCTGGCCCATCCACCACAAGGGCACCTCTACCGCGAGACGGAACGCGAAAACCCCGGCCCATAGCCAGCTCAGCCACACGCATCTCCTCGCCAAAGGCTTAAACCGCTCGAAGCGCCACCACCCCTTCGGCAGCGCCCAAAAAGCGCCAACACCGATCGAAACGAAAGGACGTCCGACCAGGATCGTAAGGAGGACCCCGAGGAAGAAAAAGGCGGAAATGATGAGCCCGAAAGCGTAGAAGTTCTCCCCTTTTCCGCTCGCAAGCGCCCACAGCGCACCAATACCGACACCGAAGAACCCGGAAATCGCCTGGGAGATTGATTGACGTTGAAGGAGACGCGCCGCCAATGCGATCAGGGCCGTCCCCGCAGAAAGAATGCTCGTGAGCATTACGTCCCGGGTCACCACGAAGCAGACGACGAAAACGAGGCCGGGAAGGATCGACTCTATGAAGCCTCGCCACCCTCCCACGGCCTCTTGCCAGGAGAAAGACTCCTCATCAAGCTGCCGGGCCCATTGGGGTGGACGAGATGTGGGGAACTCCTTGTGGTTCACGTATTCTCCACGATGATCCGATACAGGGGATTGAAGATCACCAGATGGTCCCCTTGCATTCCAGCTGTGCCCTCGACCTCGATATGTTCTCCGACATGAAGGCCAGGAATGGAGCGGCGCCCAGGCCAACGCAACTCGATCGAAGCGGTCCCGTCGTACAAGGTGGCGACAAGGACCCTCTCGCCAACCTGTGAAGGGAAAGTCATCGACAGAAGCGAACCGAAAAGGGTGACCCGTTCGCGGTCGCGGACATCGCAGATTGCGATCGTTCCGCGCCGCTTACGTGTCTGCTCCTCATCGCGAGCTTCGTCACGCTGTCGTGTGTCGGTATTCAAGCGCTCCAACAGGGCGAAGAAAGCTCTCGTGATACGGAAGCTGCGCTCCTCAGACACGAGGGGCCTCCACCTGCTCATTCGGCACATGAATGGGGAGCAGGTCAAGACGGGCGCGCGGCTTGGAATCACGGACAATGACAATCCGATCAAGGATTCTCTCGATCTGCGCCCCGGCCTCGGGACTTTGAGCGGCGGGCCCGAGGATGTCGATCCTCGAGAACCAACGGTCGCCCTCGCGGCCGATGATGCGCATCCGGCTGCTCGCCTTGCGCCCATCGGGGAGCTTCACGGGGATATCCGCGTAGATCTCAGTCCCGTAGCGGCCCTCGACCTCGCGCACCTGAGCCTTATCCGCTCTCAGCCCTTCGAGGATCTGCGAACGAAGCTCGTCCCACACTCCACCTGAACGGGGGGCCGCAGCCGCTGAAATCTGAAGTCCGGAGTCACCGAGCACGAGAAGGACGCGCAGGACCGAGGTGCCGTCATCGGCGACCTGGGTGCGCATCTGCATCCCCCTGACCGCGGGAAGAAGGATCGAGCCCATGTCGATGTATCCGACGGAGGTATCGACCTCCTCAGGGCTGCGAGGCCCGGGAACGCTCCAGATCTCAGCGTCCTCATTCACACGAGGAAGTCGCAGTGGCTCTTCCTCTTGCGGTGCGACAGCGGGTTCGGCCCTCTTCTTGCGTCCGAACATCACTGGCGCCTCAGCCCTCGCATTCAGTGCACACCGGGAGTCCGGATGCGTCAACGTAGGCGAGCTGAGAGGCGTGGTGAACGAGGAAACAATGCGAGCAGGTGAACTCATCCTCCTGCTTCGGGACGACGTGGACCGTCAGCTCTTCCTTCGAAAGGTCGGCACCGGGCAGCTCGAAATTCTCAGCGGCCTCAGTTTCGTCTTCTTCGATCTCGGCTGACCCGGCATCATTACGTCGAGACTTCAGTTCCTCGATCGAGTCCTCCGTGACGTCGTCGTCATTCTTACGCGGTGCGTCGTAGTCGGTGGCCATTATCGTCCCCTTCCAACGGGCGGGAGCCATGCGAGTATGACTCCGGATGGTGTCTCGGCGGTCGGAGGATAACACTCCGAGAAGACGAGCGCCATTATTCAATCTCACGGCGCGCCGTCGCGCACGCGCCACCTGCTCTTGAGACGATGCGCTCGGAGTACTGCGAGGAGGAACCCATGATCGAGCTTGAACTGCTCGGAATCGGCGCTGATGGTGAAACCCTGGTGTTCACCGACCCCGAGGGCGAGCGCTACAGCGTGCAGATCACCGATGAACTTCGCGGCTCCATCCGCAGGGACCGCCCACGGATTGAAGCCGCCCCCGATCCGGCACGTCACACCCTTCGTCCCCGCGACATTCAAACCCTCCTGAGAGCCGGTGCGACCCCCGAAGAGATCGCCGCCCGTCACGGCCTTGATATTCCTTCGATCACCCGATACGAGGCACCCGTCCAGGCGGAGAAGGACTATGCGCTCCAACGCGCCCTCGCCTCCACGATCGGTCCAGAAGCTGATGGCCCAAAGATGGGAGACCTCGTCCTCGATCGTTTGGCAGCCCGTGGAGTAAATCCGAACAGCCTCCAATGGTCTGCCCAGCGTGAAGCGAACGGGCCCTGGCAGATCTGCCTGTCCTTCATTCAGGGCGCCGCCGAGCATGGCGCTCATTGGCTCCTGCCCTCCTCTGGGACCCTCGAGGCCGTCGACCGAGAAGCCCAATGGCTCACCGAAACAGTGTCAACCACTCCCGCAGCCTCCATCTTCACCCCGCTTCCCCCAAGCGGAGGCTCAAGCACCGACCACGCCGACCTTGAAGAAGTGCGCCAACGCGAGGCGATCATCGATCAACTCAACGCGGCCCGCGGCAAGCGTCAGGACATCGAATACGAACTTGACGAGGACGAGGCTGCGGCCCTCGCCGAATTGGGGCTCGAGCAGCCAGCCCCGCAGCCCTCCTCGATTTCCGCCAGGATCTACTCTCTTGCGCAGGCGCGGACGAAAGAAGAACCTGGGGATCCGACTCGGGCTTCGGAAGAATCTGCGGACTGCCAGGAGTCGCCCAGTGGGGAGATCCCACTTCCGCTTGTGAACACCGAGTCCTCAACGGATCCGGCATCACGAGAGGCTGCTGCTTCTTCGACGCAGGCTTCGAGTTCCTCGACTCCTTCGAAGAACACGACCTCCGCGTGGCTCACCACTTCAATTCCCTCACAACACGCCGAGCATTGTGCGAATGGGAATGGAGCTGGAGACGAGCAGGAGGCCTCCCTGCCTGGTCTTGAGTCGCTCCCCGCGAAGACGACGGAGAAGAAGTCCAAGTCGCGGCGTCGTTCCGTTCCGAGCTGGGACGAGATCGTTTTCGGCGCAAAGCCCCAGTAAGAAAGAGTTCTGAGTGAGTAAGAAAGAGCTCTGAGTGAATCTTTTGAGAAGGCACCGCTGATCCTCTTGTGAGAAGCCCCACTGTGCACGCACAGGCAACAACTGAGCACGCACAGGCAACGAGCGAAACGCAAGCGCCCAGGACGCTGAGGCGCGTCCAGACATCTCAGGACACTTGCAGAACCGGGATCCTCATCTCGGCGCTCGTCAAGGACCCGTGAACCCCTGGCATCTCACGCATTCTTTGCGGCTGCGTCCTCGAATCGACAACGCCACCGCGCCCACCCATGAAGACAACAGCATCACCGATCTGCGCCAAACCCGGGCCCTGGCCCATCACAGCCCCGGCTTCTTCGGGGGAAAGCACCCACGCGGATTCACCCAAAACCTCAGCCCAACGCCTACGCACCGCCTCGGCTGAGCCAGGCTCGGCGTGAACATGAACCGCCCGAGTCTCACCGGCAATGAGCCTCACGCTCTCGGCGAGCGCTCCATCCTCAGCAAGATCACGAATCTGGGAATGATCAATATCGACCATCCCATGGTCAGCCGTAAGAATCGAACACACGCCCGCGGGCATTCGTCGAAAAAGCGCGCCCAAGCCCTCATCGAAAAGTTCAAGAGCCTCGGTCCACTGCCACGAATCCACGCCATGCGCGTGACCGGCATGATCAACGTCGGACCAGTAGAGGTACACGACCCTCGTACCAGCGCGAAGCTCACGAAGAGCCGCATCGCAACGCTCCTGCCAACTCATCGCCCCGTGTTGGCGGGCACCGCGAAGGGCAGCCCGAGTCAAACCAGAAGAAGCGAAAGCATGAGGTGAGATGACGACCGATTCAACGCCCACGCCTTTCAGGCCCTCGAAAAAGCTCGGGCACTCCTGCCACGCCTCAGGATCCGGGCCGCCCTCGAAAGCGAGGAGGTTCATCACGTGATCGCCCTGCGCCACCGAATAGCCGACCATACGGGTCGCCCCCGGTTCGCGTCCCGTCCCAAAAGCCGTGATCGCAGCCGCAGTCGTCGAAGGCGCAATCGTGTGGATCGACAAGATCTCTTCACGAAAGGAACGCAAGGTCGGCGCGTGGCCGAGATTCTCCATCAGGGGCAGGAAACCCAGGCCGTCAACGAGGATGAAGAGGAGTTGTTCACCGCCCTTTTCGAGACCGAGGGCGTCGCGTGCGCCAAGTGAAGCACCAGGTAGGGTCTCATCAATGCAGGCGAGTCCCGCAGCGAACACATCCGTGATCCGTGGATCCTTGTGCGTGGGCAGATCCGCCCATGCGGGAACGTTCAAACGCACACTCAGATCTGAGGCGCTCATTTGCTCCTCCTCAACACCGAGGAGAGGACTTCCACGAAACGCTCAGCCTCCTCGAGGGCCTCCGCCCCATCAGCCGCAGCCGAGATGCGCATCGTCAGATCGTCAGGGAAGGAGGTCGCCGAATAGCCGTGGTCCGCAAGGCAATTCGGGTCTTCGCAGTGAGCGGGCTCAATCTCGAGACGGCGAGCGCCCTGCACATCAACAGTCAGCGTGAGTTCTTTGATCGCGCCCCCAGTCTCAGGATCCGCGAGGAGCTCCAAAGTCGCGACGGAGCCAAGGCGCGACAGGGGGTGGATTGAGGTGGCGACACCTGCTCCCCCGTCCTCAAGTTCGTCGACGTGAATCTGGATGAAAGCCGAGGGACTGACGACTGCACAGGTCAGATGGCGGAACATTGAACCCCGGTCGAAGTCCGCGTCCAGACGCAGAACCTGAGCGAGAGGCGCCTCGCCGCCCAGGGCGCGCCGCAACGCAGCTTCAACGATCCTTGGGTAAAAGCCCGCTTGATTGATCCGTTCCCACGTATTCACCCCCTTATTGTGCCCGCGGGCGGCGTGGGAGTCGAAAACGCCCCACCTGCACGGTGGATAATGCCGAGCATGCCGAAGAAGGATCTGAGCGAACTCCTAGCCGAACAGGATGAGAACATCTTAGAAATTGACGTATCCGAGGAGATGCGGGGCTCCTTCCTCGAATACGCGGTCTCCGTGATCTACGCGCGTGCACTTCCCGACGCCCGAGATGGTTTGAAGCCCGTTCAACGCCGCATCCTCTACCAGATGGATCAAATGGGCCTGCGTCCCGACAAAGGCCATGTGAAGTCCCAGCGCGTCGTCGGCGAAGTCATGGGTAAACTCCACCCGCACGGCGACTCGGCAATCTACGAAGCTCTCGTTCGCCTCGCCCAGCCCTTCAACCTGCGCCTACCCCTCGTCGACGGCCACGGCAACTTCGGCTCCCTCGATGACGGCCCCGCAGCCGCGCGCTACACGGAGGCACGAATGGCGCCCGCCGCCCTCGACCTCGTTGCGGGACTGGATGAGGACACCGTCGACTTCGTCCCGAACTACGACAACCAGTTCATGCAGCCCGAAGTCCTGCCCGCGGCCTTCCCACAACTCCTCGTCAATGGAGCCTCGGGCATCGCCGTCGGGATGGCGACGAACGTCGCCCCGCACAACCTCGCTGAGACGATCGCCGCGTCGATCCACCTCATCGAACACCCCGAGGCCTCCGTCGCCGACCTCATGCGCTTCGTCCCCGGTCCTGATCTTCCCGAGGGCGGCGTCATTGTCGGCCTTGAGGGGATCAAAGACGCTTACGAGACCGGTCGCGGCGCCTTCAAAACCCGGGCGAAAGTGTCGATCGAACGCGTGACGGCCCGCAAAATGGGGCTCATCGTCACGGAATTGCCCTACATGGTCGGCCCCGAGAAGGTCATCGAGAAGATCAAGGAGAACGTCAACTCCGGGCGCCTCAAAGGCATCTCCTCGGTCCAAAACCTCACAGATCGGATTCATGGGCTTCGCCTCGTCATCGAGGTGAAGAACGGTTTCAACCCCGAGGCTGTCCTTCAGCAGCTCTACGCTCGCACGCCTTTGGAGGACTCCTTCTCGATCAACGCCGTCGCCCTCGTCGAGGGTCAGCCGCGCACCTTGGGACTCAAGGACATGCTGCAGGTCTTCATCGACCATCGCATCAATGTGACGACCCGCCGCTGCCGTTTCCGTTTGGGCAAGGCCCAGGATCGTCTGCACCTGGTCGAGGGTCTTCTCATCGCTGTTCTCGACATTGATGATGTCATCGCGATCATCCGCTCTTCAGACGATGCCGAAACGGCCAGAGCGCGTCTCATGACCGCTTTCGACCTGTCGGAGATCCAGGCGAACCACATTCTCGAGTTGAGGCTGCGTCGGCTCACGAAGTTCTCCCGGATCGAGCTTGAGGCAGAGCGCGACGAACTCGCCGAGCGCATCGCAGAGCTTGAGAAGATCCTCGCCGATCCAAGTCTGCTCAAGTCCCTCGTCGTCAAGGAGTTGCGTGAGGTGTCGGCGCGTCTGGGCACGCCTCGGCGCACGCTGCTCTTGTCTTCTCCGGGCGCTGAGGCTCTGCCCGAGCAGGGTTGCGCAGCCTTGGCGGCGGCCCTGCCCGCGGTCTCACGCTCGGGCAAGGGAATGGAACTGCAGATTCCCGACACCCCCTGCGTCGTCGTCCTCAGTTGCGCCGGTGGTCTTGCCCGAGTCGAGGGCGCCGATCCCCTTGAACCCGGTCCGCGCGCCCACCAGGACGGGTGGGTCGCGCAACTGTCTTCGACATCGCGTTCACAGGTTGCGGTCGTCACACAAGACGGCGTCGCGCACCGCATCGATGTCGTCGATCTGCCTGCGATCCCCCGTTTCGATACGGGCCTGTCCTTGGCTGCCGCGACACCGGCTTCGATGCTCGTGCATTCTGATTCTCCAGCCATCGGCCTGCTAGATCCCGATTCGGAGACCGTGTACGCGATGGGAACCGCCCACGGTACGGTCAAGCGTTTGAAACCCGATGCGCTCGCCCGCGACGAGTGGGAGGTCGTTGCCTTGGAGGATGGGGATCACCTCGTCGGCTTCGCGCCGAGTACGGATTCTTCCGATCTGGTGTTCATCTCCTCTGATGCCCAGCTTCTGCGCACGCCGGCGAACAAGGTTCGCCCACAGGGGCGCACAGCTTCAGGCATGGCGGGGATGAAGCTCTTGGACGCTGCGGAGGCGATCGGTTTTTGGGTAGTCGACTCTGCCGAGGATTCGCTTGTCGTCACCGTTGCCGCCGCAGAGGGGGCTTTGCCGGGCAGTGGGCAGACGACCGTGAAGGTCACTCCTTTCGCCCTTTACCCCTCGAAGGGCCGAGGTGGCCAGGGAGTGCGTGCGCAGCGCTTCTTGCGTGGGGAGGATCGACTCGATCTGGCGTGGGTAGGGCCGCGTCCTGCTCGAGCGGCCAATGCCGAGGGCTCACCTGTTGATCTTCCCGCCGAGGACGAACGTCGGGATGCTTCGGGCACGCCGATCGTCGTGTCGATCGATTCTTTGGGCTGAGGGGCGTGGGCATGCCTGGGGCACCGGGCACGCTGAGGCGTGGCCCCCTACATACAACGCACAGTTGTGGTTTTGGGGGCTTAGCCGCACAAGTTGCGGTTTTTCGGGCCACAAATCGGACACTATGCCTCAGCTCAGCGAGGAAACACCTGATCAGATCGGGACTGTCCGACTTGTGCCGCGTGAATGTCCGACTTGTGCCGGGTCAACGCAAAACTCATGCCGGGTCAAGGCCGGACTTGTGCCCTCTTGCCCCTCCCTAAGGGCCCAGAACCGGCAATTACGGCCTCAGCGATCTGCGCGAAACCCCTCCTGCCGGGGCAGACTCACACTTCCAGGGCGTAAAGACGCGTTTGAGCGACCGTAACAAACCCCAGGTAGTCGTAGACGGCCAAAGCCCCGGAATGATTAGCAGAACCGAGGCCAGCACCAATGCGATCCATCCCGCCCTCGGCCATGGCCCGCATGGAAGCGATGATGAGTGCATTGACCGCATGACTCGAACGAGCCTCCTCGAGCACCCCCATCTGGTCGATGTAACCCTCACGCCACCCCAAAACCGCCCAATCCTGAACGTACTTCGACGCGAGAAGGAAACCGAGGAGACGAGGACGATCCCCCCGCCGGTCGACGGCAACAAAAGACCATTCGGGCACGAAAGCACTGCGCCCGCTCAACCACTGCTCCTGAGTGAGCGGGGGCCTGCCCCACTCCAACTCGGAAAGCCGATTCGAAGCCATGCGAGCAGGCTCTTCCCACTCCGGGCCCCAAGGCTCGATCCTCAGATAACTCCCCAGATCAGGGGCGTTCGGAATGCGTGAAAGGTCCGCACGAAGCTCATAGTAGGTGCGGGCCCAATGAAATCCCCGCAGTTTCAACTGCTCTTCGAGATCCTCCTGCCCGACCTCGACCTGCATGGCGATCTGCGCGCGCCCAAGATCGGGGATCCTGGCGAGCATCTGCCTTGCAGTAGCCTCCTGCCAAGCAACGAGGGAGCCCCCCAGACCAATCCTGCGGAAAGAAGGATCGACCCCGCCTTGACACAGGCATTCGACGATGCCCGGCTTGCGAAGCACCACCTGGCCGAAGGCAACCATGCGTCCCTTCGCGATTCCGCGCGTCGCAAAACCCGCAAGCCCCCTCCATGTCCGATCTTCGGCGAGCATTTCAGCGACCTCGTCGGTGCTCGTCCGATAGGGAGGATTATCCTGAGCTTCCATTCGGGAGATGAGCGCCGCGAGCTTGTGCAGGTGCGCAGGCTCAAGAACCTCCCAGACGATGCCGTGGTGGCTCTCCGGCAAGCTCACCGGCGTGGGCGAAACAGTGTCGGCAGGACAAGCAGTGTCTACAGGAAGGGTTTCACCGCTGAGCGCGTCTGAATCAGTCATGGCGCACTCCCGTCCCTATTGGTCGATCGTGTAGAAGACTTCAGCGGGCCCATCAACGAAACCAAAACGCTCGTAGATCGCATGCGCATTCGAAGGGTTCTCCGTATCGACATCAAGTCCGATTCGTGACACTCCGCTCGCCGCAGCCGCCGACACCGTCGCCCCCAGGAGGGCCGTCGAAAGGCTATGTCCACGATGCTCAGCATCCACGCCCAACAGGTAGATATAGGCTTCCGTGCGACCGTTTGCGATCCAACGCTCCGCAGGCCTTCCCGTCAGACAGTAACCCGCAGGCCTTCCGTGCGGATCGAGGGCGACGAAGGACCAACGCGGATCGAGTTCCTCGGTCGCCTCGTCCCACCATATGCCCCGCAAGGAGGGACGGTAATGCTCGAGAAAAGCATCCATATGAACATGACGAACATCCGCCGTGGCAACCTCATCCCAGGGGACCACTGAATAGCCGTGTTTGGCTTTCAATGCCTTCTCGGAGCCTTCGAGCTCGCGATACATGATCTGAAAGGTGCGCTTCGCATAGAAGCCCGCCGCGATATAGAGGCGACGCCGATCCGTCATATGCGCATCGACGAAGTTATGGATCGAAGAGGGAATTTCACTGTCCGCGCCAAAAGTTTCAACGAGCATCTGACGTGCCCGCCCATCCTGCCAGTACAAGAGGGCACGCCCCAGTCCTCGTCCTCGCCAATGAGGGTGAACGTAGGCGTTAACCACAGCGTTCGCACAGTCCGTGATTCTACGCAGCACGCGCACCGTTGCGACCGCGCAAATTCGGTGTTCAGCATCAATGCCGACAAGGGCGTCGACCCAATCCGTGCCGCACCGGCCCTCAATCATGTCGGCGACCTCTGAGGCGGAGACGCGATGATGAGTGTCATCAGCGGCTTCCACCGTTCGGATCAGCTCGTAGACCGAGGGGGCGTCAGACGCGATGATCGAACGCCACCGCAGTCCAAGGTGAACGCCAGGGTGCGGAACTGAGGCCGGCGGCGTTAGTCGCTCAGCGAGTCCAGTCATGCGTCTAGTGTACTTTCGATCCGGGCCTAAAGTCTTACCCCGCTAATTCCGAGGGCGTACAAGCGGGTGAAAACCCCGATTTCAGGCGTCGATTCGATCGCGATCAAGACCAGAAGAGCCCTCAACGATGAACTCTTTACGAGGACCAACGGTAGATCCCATGAGAAGTTCAAACACTTCCTCGGCCTCACGCAAAGCCGCCTCATCGGCGAGGGTGATCCGCCGCAAAGAGCGGTGAGCGCGATCCATCGTCGTCTCCGCCAACTGGTCCGCGTCCATTTCACCCAGGCCCTTGTAGCGCTGGATCGGTTCCTTCCAGGTCCTCCCCTGTTTTTTCAGCTGCGCCAGCTTCGCATGGAGTTCCGCCTCCGAGTAGGTGTAGACAAGTTCTCGGGGTTTTCTTCCGCGCGCGGACACGTCAATGCGATGCAAAGGGGGCACTGCCGCGTAAATGCGCCCGGCCTCGACCATGGGACGCATGTAGCGGAAGAAAAGAGTGAGGAGCAGGGTGCGGATGTGCGCGCCGTCCACATCCGCGTCCGTCATAAGGATGACTTTGCCGTAGCGCGCCTGCTCAATATCGAAGGTTCTGCCCGATCCTGCGCCGATGACTTGAATGATGTTCGCGCACTCCGCGTTCGCGAGCATGTCCGCAGTCGAAGCCTTCTGGACATTGAGGATCTTGCCCCGAATCGGGAAGAGGGCCTGATACTGGCTGTTCCTCGCGGCCTTCGCAGTGCCCAGCGCCGAGTCGCCCTCGACGATGAAGAGTTCCGTCTGCGAGACGTCCTCCATGCGGCAATCGGCGAGTTTGGCGGGTAAGGAGGAAGTTTCGAGGGCGTTCTTCCTTCTTGAAATCTCCTTGTGGATGCGAGCCGAGACCCGGGCCTTCATCTCCCCGACGACCTTCTCCAGCAGTTGGGAGGTCTGATGCTTGTCATCGCGTTTCGAGGAGGAGAACTTCTTCTTCAGCCACTCCGAAACGACCCGGTTGACGACGGCACGCACCTGCGGGGTACCGAGAACTTCCTTCGTCTGTCCCTCGAACTGGGGCTCAGGGAATCGCACTGTCACAACAGCCGTCAAGCCCGCCTGAACATCCTCTTTCTCTGGGCGTCCGTCCTTCGCCGTCACTTTGAGTTTGCGAGAGTTCTTGTCAATCTGGGCGCGCAGGACCTTCAAGATCGCCTGTTCGAAGCCTGCAATGTGGGTGCCGCCCTTCGGGGTTGCGATGATGTTGACGAAGGACTGGAGGGTCGTGTCGTAGCCGATCCCCCAACGCAGGGCGCAGTCGACCTCGCACAGGCGCTCCACTTCAGTCGCGGCAAGGTGACCGGTCGCGGGGTCGAGGGCCTGCACGGTCTCTGTGAAAGTCCCAGATCCTTCAATGTGCCAGGTGTCCGTCACGGCTCCGTCTCCGGCGAGCCAGTTGACGAAGTCGACGACTCCGCCGTCGAAGCGGAAGGACTCGTGGAGGACCTCTTCTGCGCGTTCATCCCAGCAATTGATCGTCAATCCGGGCACAAGGAAAGCAGTCTGGCGGGCGCGTGCGAGAAGGCTCTCCCAGGAAAAACCCTCAGTGGCGGGGAAGATCTGGAAGTCCGCCCAAAAGCGCACTCTGGTGCCGGTGGTGTTCTTCTTCACTTTGCCGACAGTCTTCAAACGGGAGGCGTCGGTGAAGGGGGTGAAGGGCGAGTTCGGGGTGCGCTGCTCGGAATCGTCGAATTCACCGGGCTCTCCGCGTCGGAAGCACATTTCCCAGGTTTTCGAGCCGCGGTCGACTTGCACGTCGAGGCGGGCGGACAGGGCATTGACGACGGACGCGCCGACGCCGTGGAGGCCGCCGGAGGCCGCGTAGGAGCCTCCGCCGAACTTACCGCCAGCGTGGAGCTTGGTGTAGACGACCTCGACGCCGGTCAGGCCTTGACCGGGGACGATGTCGACGGGGATGCCTCGGCCGTTGTCGGCGACGGAGGCGGAGTGGTCGGGGTGGAGGCGCACATCGATGGTGTCGCAGTATCCTTCCAGAGCTTCATCGACGGCGTTGTCGATGATCTCCCAGAGGCAGTGCATGAGGCCTCGGTGGTCGGTGGAGCCGATGTACATGCCGGGGCGCTTGCGCACCGCCTCGAGGCCTTCAAGGACAGAGAGGTGCCGTGCGTTGTAGTCGGATGAGTCGGTAGGAGTCACGAGGTGAATCATAGGTGGCTACGTGCTCATTTGCGGTCCTCTGGGCGTGTGGCGTGGGTTCTGGGAGGCTTTCCACGCTTGACGAGGCCTGGGCTATTTTACGCTGATCGGCGCGGTTTGGCGGCTCGTCGTACGCGACATTCTCGTGGGCATTTTTCTGCGTTGTCGTGGCCCGTGAGGCGTTGTGTCATGGTGTCGACGGTGGTCAGAGATTGCGCCCCCGGTGAACAGGGGTGCGCGGGGGTGGCTCAATGGTGTGTGATGGAAGCATGAAGGCACAGATTCTTGAACGCCCCGTACTGGACGAGCCGCAGCTGAGCGCGGCGAATCGTTGCGACGCCTGCGGCGCTCGCGCCTGGGTTCGTGCGACCATGCCGTCAGGCGGCCAGCTCTACTTCTGCGGCCACCACGCGAACGAGCACCTGCCCTCCCTGGTGGGCGCTGGCGCACAGATCCTAGACGAACGCCATTTCATGAACGACTGATATTACTGCTCCCGCCGCAGCGGGATGCACGGCTTCGAGGCGCGGGCAGGGACAAAGGGTCCCCGCCCGCGTACTCGTATCCGCTCAACGAGGCGTGCAGGGTCGCACTAGTTAGAAGGGCATTGAACCGGTTAGAGAGGCATTGCACTCTGCCTAGTATCTCGTGCAATGCTGGGCTAGCCAGTGCGTTGCCTCTCTGTAACAAGGCGGACCTTGCCCTGCTTCGTCGCTGTCGGTGCGGTCGACGCGGCGTATTCCAACCCTGGGCGCACCACCTGGAGCTTGGGACCGCTCTTCCGCACGTAAACCCGCTCATCTGAGCGTCGGCGAGACTGCCCACGTGCAGGACAGAGGGTTAGCGTGCGGGAGCGACAAGGTCAATGAGCCGTGCAACGACCGTGACGAAGCCCGCGTGGCCAGGCAAATCAGCGCACACGCTTGTGACGGTGCAAGTTCTGGATAGGAAAACACACTCGTGGATAGGAAACGCAGTTCCGGATAGCTTAGTAACCTATCCCGAATGTCATAACCTATCCGGGAACTCGTAACCTATCCAGCTCCTATACCGGTACTCAGCCACGATGTTGCCACAGCTCACCTCACCGACCCACACCACAACTCCTGGGATCGACACCAACAACACGACGAGTCCTATAACCCTGACCGTGAACCCCACTACTACATTTCCTAAGTCTGAGGAGGACCGCCGATGAAGATATTGACCATCACCGCTCGACGCTGGGAAGGCGCATACGAGGGAGGCTGGGAACTCTACGACAGGGACCACATACTGACGCAGATCACTCGCCTGAAGGACGCACGTCAGCAGGTCATCGACTATTTGGATACGGTCGATCCAAAGATTTCCCACGATGGCTGGGACATCAGAATTGCGTCAACACTGTAGTCGGCGCAGTTCAGGAGACCACAACACATCTCACCAGACCAGGTCGCTAGATTCTCTACTTTCAACATCTAGCGGGTGTTTCCCCTCCGTCGCTTGTCGAACCCCTACAAAGACGGACGTTCCCGTAGGACTGCCCACTCACCAGTGCTCTCCCCATCCTCAAAGCGCACCGCGTCTGCTTCCAGGTCGGCGTCGGTAACGACGAAGCCACCCGCAAGATGATAGACACTGGCCGCACGGGCCTCTTGGGCAGTCATGCTTCGTTCGCCAATCACGGTCGGAGCACCTTTCTCGTCGTAGATATCGGCGTCCGTGAGCCACGGTTCGCTGACATAATCACATCGGTTCCTCAGCTCGCCAAAAGCAGCCCGGTCAATGCCGTTGTCGCAGCTCTCGGCTTGGTCATGCCCACTTGCGTTGCATTGCTCCACCATGCGTTAAGGCTATCAGCGACGTTTGACAGCACGCGCCCCTAGTCCGTCAGGCGCTGGGACACCACCCTCGCGATTCCGACATGTATCGTCATGCAGCATAAGAGTCCTCTATGCAGAGGCACTACGTCTCCGGCAAGCCTTTCCTGTCCACCGCTGTCCTGCTTCTGTCGGCCGGTGAGGGGCGCATCTCCCAGCCCCTTGGGGCATGTCCTAGAAGAGCCGCCAACACCGCTGTCCTGGCCGAAGGAGAGCGCTCACTGATCAACGACCCGGCCCGGTTTGAAGGCGTGCGTGTCATCGGCGTGGATGAACACGTATGGCGCCACACCCCCCCTACGGGGACAAATATGTCACCGTCATCTTGGACTTGACGCCCATCCGTGACCGCCGCGGTCCCTCCCGGCTCTTGGACATGGTCCCGGGCCGATCCAAGCAGGCCTTCAAAACCTGGCTGGCCTCCCAACCCCACACCTGGCGCGAGCGCATTGAGATCGTCGCAATGGATGGATTCACCGGGTTCAAGAGCGCAGCCGCCGAAGAACCCCCCGACGCAAAGGCGATCATGGACCCTTTTCACGTCATACACCTCGCCGGCAACGCCTTGGATGAGTGTCGTCGGCGCATTCAGCAAGAACTTCACCATCGGCGCGGGCGAGCCACCGACCCCCTGTACAAGGCCCGCAGGATACTTGCACACCAGGTCATGCCTACTCACACTCCGTCAGCAACACCAGATACTCGACCTGTTTACCAGCGAGGAGCGCGTCGCACTCGAGGTCACCTGGAGCGCCTACCAAAATATCACCCGACGCCTACCGCTCACCCAACACATGCGCGGGTAAGGCTCTAATACAAGCCGAAATCAACACACTGACCTCCACACGCGTACCAAGCTGCCTGACAGAGCTCATCATGCTAGGTAAGACATTCAAACGCCGAGCCACAGACATCCTGGCCTACTTCGACCACCCCCACACCACAGGCGGCCCCACCGAAGCAATCAACGCATCCCCTCAAACACCTACGCGGCTCCGCCCCCAGGACTTCCGAGACCTCACCAACTACATCACCAGAGCACTCCTCGAAATCGGCGGATTCAAACCCCCAACAACACCCCAATTATGAGGAACCAAAACTAACCACAAAGAACATTACAGCCCAGCACTTTTTGCTTCACTTTTAAACCCGTGTCACCAACATATGACCGATCTTCCCACAATTTACTTGTATACACAGACCGCCCTGAATATTTTACAGTTTCACACCAAGCGCCAACTTATGTGATAACCTATGAGGGACATGCATTCCCAACGATGAGAAAGAAAGATGCAACATGGAAATCATCACACTCTTCAACAATAAAGGCGGAGTTTCAAAGACGACAACCACCTTCAATATCGCTTGGAAACTCGCTCAATCGGGTAAGCGCATCTTGATGGTCGACGCCGATCCACAGTGCAACCTGACAGAACTCGTCATCAACCCACTCCGCTCAGACGACTCCGTGCACACCAAAGTACAAGGTCAAGACAATATCTACTCAGCACTCGACCCTGTATACAACGCACGCCCAAAACAGCTTGAGCCAGTAAATTGCATTTCAGTAAACGGACAGGACAACCTCTTCCTACTACCCGGCCATCCCGGCTTCGCTGAATATGAAAATACGCTTAGCATCGCACACCAACTGTCAGAAACTCTCGGCCCCGTCCGAAACGTGCCTGGATCACTACATCGCCTCATTAACCTAACTGCAGCACAATACGAAATCGACTATGTATTCATTGATGTAAGTCCGAGTCTTGGAGCACTTAATCAAAATATTGTTACGACCTCCAACCGTCTTATCGTACCACTCTGCCCCGACCTCTTTAGCGGCCAAGCGATCGACACGCTTAGTCGAACGTTACCGAAGTGGGTAGAGTGGGCTAAACGAGCCAGTCAACTTGACATCCTGAAAGATGCCGATTATCCATTCCCTGAACCCTCACTCAAATTTACTGGCTACATCATTCAGCGCTACAAACTTCGCAACAATTCACCAACGCAGGCATTTAGCGAATTCTTCGATGACCTAAAGCTCCGAATCAACGACAAGCTAATTCCCTCCCTAGCCAAGGGAGAATTAATTAAGGATGCCACATTGGGCGCAGAAGATTTTCTACTGGCACAGATCCCTGAGTTCAATACTCTAATTGCAGCATCACAAGGTACTGGGAAGCCTGTTTTTGCGCTTTCACAAGCTGACACCGGACACTCCGGAAAAGTCTGGGACAACGATAAAAGAAAAATTGATGAGCTTGATGACCTGTTCAATGATTTCACACAGCGCGTGATCTCATGAATAGTTCAGCATTTGGCTTTTTCGAAGCTGGTCTAGAAGATATCAACGAGCATCTTACGGTTGCCGAATACATCAATACCTCGACCACTGCCATAGTGAGACGCGCATACGAGAATTTCTTGAGAGATGCGGTAATTAAGACGGTTGGCAACATTGATGCATACTTCTCGAAGATCATTTTTGAGCTTCTTTTGGATCGCCAGGCCATTTTTTCCCCTAAGCTATCAGGCAAAGGAGATATTCGAATTAGCTTTTCATTGAAAGAACTTTCCGACGTATTAATTGAAATGAGCGAAGATCCACTACATAATAACCTCAATCTCAGGCGCATAATTGATGAGAAACTATGCACACTTGCATTACAGAACCACAATGTACCCAATAATCTATCCAGACTATTTGGAGTCAAGGATTTTTGGACTTCTTGCCAGACGGATTCACTAATTAAACAAATTACTGGAAATTACGATGTGCATGCACACTATAAGGCCCTGACTGAACGACGAAATACCATCTCACACAATTATGATCAAAACATAATTAACACAGCTACACAAAACATGATCACTAGGGAGTTTGTAGATACAGGCATCATCACGACTCGCATTATTGTAAACACGTTTGAAAGGCAGGTTGTAAGCCTATACAGATAGCCACCACCTCGCCCTACCTTAACACGCAAATATACATTTTAAAACAATTTATCAATATCATGTTTGGCCAAAATCTGTATTTCTTGATGCGGCACTTTATGATTTGCGTTAAGCGAATAGCACTTGCTCGAGTGCGCTCCTGTTCCTCATACAGTCCGTAGGACAGCGATTCCTGTAAGACAGCAGCTTTTTCGACTGGTTTATCTCTTTCGATGGATTCGTCTCATGGCTTTCATCGTAATTAGAGGACCTTTAGTCCGCCAAGCGCTGGGACACCACCCTCGTGATTCCGTCACGCATCGTGACTCCGTATAGGGCGTCCGCGATCTCCATCGTGCGCTTCTGGTGGGTGATGACGATCAGCTGCGAGGTCTCCTGCAGCTCCTTGAAGATGGTGAGCAGACGCGTCAGGTTCATGTCGTCCAGGGCGGCCTCGACCTCGTCCATGACGTAGAACGGGGACGGCCGCGCCTTGAAGATCGCGACCAGGAACGCGATCGCGGCCAGGGAACGCTCGCCGCCCGACAGCAGCGACAGGCGCTTCACCTTCTTGCCGGCGGGCCGAGCCTCAATCTCGATGCCAGTCGAGAGCATGTCCTCCGGATCGGTGAGCACTAGGTCGCCCTGGCCGCCCGGGAACAGCACGCCGAACACATGCTCGAACTGTTTGCGCGTCTCCGCGAACGCGGCCGTGAAAGCCTCCTGAACCAGGCGGTCCACGTCCTGCACGATACGCAGCAGATCCGCCTTCGACGCCTTGAGGTCCTGCACCTGATCGACCAGGAACTTGTGCCGCGCCGCCAGCGCCTCATGTTCCTCGAGCGCCAGCGGATTCACACGCCCCAGCTTCTCCAGGTCCTTCTGCGCTGTGGCGAGCGCGCGTTCCTGCTCGACGCGCATGTACGCGCGTGGCTCGGCGGCTTCGGCTTTCTCCACGTCGTCGGGGTCAAGGGGCAGCACCGGCACAGGCGTCTCCGGCCCGAACTCGGCGATCAGCTGCTCTGGCTCAAGCGAAAGTTCCTCAAGGGCGCGCCGCTGCAGGTCCTCGACGCGCACCCTCGTCTGTTCGACCGCGATCTTGCCCTGGTTTGCCGAGTTCATCGCATCCGCCAGCTCCGCGCTCATCCGATCCAGGGCGCGGCGCGCATCCGAGACCTCCCGGGAGACCTGGGAACGTCGAGCGCTCAACCGGTCGCGTTCGGTGGCGGCACGGGACAGGGCACGCTCGGCGGCCTCCAGCGCGATGCGCGCGGCCGCCTCCACGTCCGAGGCCGTGGCCAGTTCCGTCTGTCTCACTGCCTCGCGTCGGGCATAGCGGGCGCGCTCCTCGCGCTCGGCGGCGGCAGCCTGGCGCAGAGAGCGGGCGCGGGCGGCGGCGCGCCGCGATTGATCTTCGAGGGTACGTAAGCTCAGCCGAGCCTCGTTTTCTGTCTCGCGGGCCTGGCGCGCGGCGCGGGACGCAGCATCCGCACGGGCCTGGGCGTCTTCGAGGGATTCGGGCGATCCCACCGAGTCGGCCCTCTCGAGGCGTGCGCGAGCGGCCACGTCCTGCTCCCGGGCCCATTCGACCTGTTCGTCGGCGCGTCGGGCTACGTCGCGGGCGCGCTCGGCCTCGGCACGGGCTGCCTGCGCCGCCGACTGGGCACGGGCCAACTCCTGGGCCTCTTTCGCGCGCTGCGCGTCCTCTGCACGTAGAGCCTTGAGCGCTTCGTTCGCCTCCTTGATGCACCGATCCAGCTGCACGTTCGCATGGGCGAGTTCCTCGGAGACTACGTCCATGCGGACACACGCGTCCTTCGCTCGCACACTTGCCTGCTCGAAATCTGCGCGCACGGACAGCACCGACGAGGCCTGCCGACCTCCCTCGACCGACCACGCGCGCAGCACGTCGCCGCCGGGCGTGACGACGGCCCACACGCCCATCAAAGCGAGCACCGCAGGCGCACACTCAGCGGAGCACGCGACGACCCCATCCAGCAGTGCCGCTAGCGGCGCAGCACCGCCCTCGCAGGTGACGACCGAGCGTAGCCACGCGGCACCCTCGGGTAGCTCCGCAGCACCGAGAGCACCGGGGGAAGCAGCAACAGGCGACGAGGCCGTGGCCTCCCCCGTCCTCAGGGTCTCCTCCGCGCGCGCCTGGTCACCGGGCGCAACGACGAGGCGCAGCGAACGACCGGCGGCGCGTGCCGCGTCCAGCTCGCCCATGCCTCGGGCCAGGGAATCCACGACAACGGCATCCGCGAAAGGGGCGAGCGCGGCAGCGACGGCGTCCTCATACCCGGGGGTGATGCGCAGGAGGGGCGCGACCTGGCCGAGCACTCCGGGCTTCCCCAACAGCTCGGAGGTGCCATCCTCGGGGGCCAGCAGCTGCTCGAGCGCGTCGCGGCGAGCCTCCCAGCGGGCCCGCTCGGCTCGGGCCTCGCGCTCGACGCCGAGCAGCTCGTCCACGCGGGCGCGCGCGGCGTCACGGCGCGCGGACGCCTCCGCGTGTGCGCGCCCCGCTCCCCCGCTTGAATCGGTGGATAATCCATCCTTATCGAACGCACTGTCAGCCGCCGATCCCGCTGCCCCCGGCACGGCGGCCTCCGCCGCAGCGGCGCGCTCCTGAGCACCCTGGTACGCGCTCCACGCGCGCTCGGCCTCGGCGCGGGCGGCCTCCAGGCGTGACGCGGCCGTGGAGACGTCACCCGTCAGACGTGCAACCTTCTCACGGTGGTCGGCGATGACGCGGTTGACGCGGGCCAGCTCACGGGAGGCTGCCTCGTCGGTGTCCTCAGCTGCCTCGCGTGCGCGAGTCGCGGACGTCAATGCAGAGCGCGCGACTTCAACCTGCCCGGCCAAGGCGGCGTCTTCGGTGCCGGCGACGCGGGCGCGCTCGTCGAGTACATCGGGATCCTCACCTGCTGGAGGAGGCTCGGGGGTTGCGCGCAGGGCAACTTTCTGTGTGGCCGCCATGAGGGTTCCGCGCAGGCGCTCAGTGAGAGTGGTCAGCGACTGCCAGTCCGCCGACGCCTGCTCGAGCGCGGGCGAGGAGGAACGCTCAGCTTCCTCGAGGGACGACAACGACACGCGCGACGCGGCGATCTGCGCCTCCAGCGTGGCGCGGCGCTGCGCGGCCGACTCATCCGAAGCTTCGAGAGCAGCCAAGCGCGAGAGGGCCGACGCCAGGTCGTCCGCGAGCAGACGGGCCTTCGCGTCGCGCACGCGCGCCTGGATGAGGGAGGCGCGCCGGGCAATGCGTGCCTGGCGGGCCAACGGCTTCAGCTGGCGGTGAATCTCGGCCGTCAGGTCGAGGACGCGCACAAGATTTGCGTCCATGTCTGCGAGTTTCTTGAGCGCTCGCTCCTTGCGGCGGCGATGTTTGAGGACGCCTGCGGCCTCTTCGATGAAGCCGCGCCGTTCCTCGGGTGTAGAAGACAGGATCGCATCCAACTGCCCCTGGCCCACGATGACGTGCATCTGGCGCCCCATGCCCGTATCGGAGAGCAGCTCCTGGACGTCCAAGAGCCGCACGGGCGAGCCGTTGATGGAATACTCCGAGCCGCCCCCGCGGAACAGGGTGCGGCTGATCGTCACCTCCGAGTACTCAATGTCGAGCAGCCCGTCAGCATTGTCGATCGTCAGGTCCACCTGGGCGCGCCCCAACGCCGCGCGCCCAGATGTCC